>Ga0224511_10004663_pt1 | contig 10459 bp, 5 predicted proteins | sample SF_May12_sed_USG_2_FD_169988 | JGI IMG/M metagenome (GOLD analysis project Ga0224511, IMG submission 169988) | Sediment microbial communities from San Francisco Bay, California, United States - SF_May12_sed_USGS_8_1 | ecosystem: Environmental > Aquatic > Marine > Sediment | place: USA... | reverse complement strand
TACTGCGAACCAGTTTGCTTCTCGCTTATGGGACACATTGTTGATTGCACAACGGTTTTATCAAAACAAAACAGAAAAATTTACTTTAGACAGCCGCTTGGTAAGGTATTACAGCCGGTTTATAGCTGTTTGCATAGATCGCTCTACTGACTTTCTCAAAGCAAAAGTCTGCTGACCTCATTACGCTTTTGGATTTAAAGGATTAAAAAAAGGAAGTTGATATTCCATCTACCAATCAAGTTGTGGAAAGTAATTTCCCTTCTTTAGTGACGAGTGGGGTATCGCAGTGGCAGAGCGCTGGGTCGCAATCGCGAAAACCCTATCTACTCACAGTAGTCACAGTGAACAATACGTATGCACATTTATGCCATGCCTAAGATATGGATGTAATTTAATTGGTCCCACACTCTATACCATCAAGTTTATAAGGCAGCAAAGTCATTGGATTCTGGATGATTTCATACCCATAACAAATTTGTTTCTACCTTTTCGGATTATTATTCCCTGTACAGGGTCATGGAGTTTGCTCTAGGGAGTGCTTGAACAGACTATACTTATTCCGATGTCGCAGCAGTTTAATAAATGTTATGAGACTCTAAATTCTGGCCTGTACACAATGTCAGCCGATTGGCGTTCCACTACTGGCTAACTTTGTAACTCGTCACAATAATCCCATTGTTTTGTTGTAAAGAGGATTAGAAAAATCAGGCATTTGTTTGGTCTGAAGCCTCAGTTATCAACAATTTAAAGCCAATTTATTATATTCTATGGTCATCCTAGCAGACCTCCTAAGCCTGAGGCTTGTTGGGGCAGTAGGAACTAAGAATTATTTAAGTAGCTCAATCTGGGTTTTCAGCACGACTAAGACTTGAACACAGGATCTGTTAGTCTGGAGCCAAGTGATCTAGCCATTGAACTATTCCGCTATCCCATTTTCATTATCCCAATTAAAAAATTACAATCCACAGATCTTATGTATTGCCTATGATCACCATCTGTATTCGACCCTTTCTTGATAGGCACTGCATTACGCGGTGGTGAATGGGGATATAGATGAGCTGGAACGCTTATTGGATGAACCAGGAGCTGACATCAACTCCGTTTACGTAAGTACACATCAGTAACTCAACTTTTCTCAAAGAACTTTTCCATGTTTTGTCCCATTCCTTATCGAGAGGTGTTCACACGCTACAGACATCTGACTCTGTCATGGCGTTTGAGAAAGGACAAGTGATTATTGCTAATTAGCCAACATAAATTGATTATTGTGAATTCAATCAGGTATTCAATGAATTCAAGCATAACAAACACAACAGCTTTAAAATCACCTCCGGGTGTCAATAATCGTTCGAATTCCGAATGTCAATACTGCTGATATATGGAGGCATTGAACTTTGTCAGATTTTAGAATCACGTAAGACATGATCGCTGTTACTGGCTTAACTGCAGTTGTAAGAGTGTGCATGCTGTCAGCCCAAAAGAATTAAAAGGCAAACTTTCTAGATATTTGTTGGTGTAATTTGTCAAAGAATTTAAAAATCTCAATGGAATTGATAACTCCAGTACTTTAATACTTATCTACCAAATAAGTTTTTCCATAATATAAGAATCATTGTTTCATTTACGTTTGTTAGTATGGAGAAAATCTGTTATGGACGGCCATAATGAATAATCAGCAGGAGATGGCGAGATGTCTCATCGATAATGGAATAGATACAAGCTTTCAGTGCTGTAGAGTGGTGAGTGATAGCCACCCCTATATATGACTTTGTTTACTCGGGCATGACCTTCCTATCCTTCCTAAGCCTAGGCTTGTTGGGGTGGTAGGGGCTAGATATGAATCGAGGAGCTCATTCTCACAGTGGGCGCGCAGTCTGCCTGACTAGGACTTGAATCCAGGACCAGAACCCATTATTTTACACATCAACCGCTGGAGCTCAACCACTCTTTCATGAAAAATCCCCTAGGTGGGTCTTTACTAGCCAAAAAGTGATCCTAACCCTTATTCATCAGTTACGACTCCATCTTTTAAATGCCGTGTCAGCAAATCAGAGGAAAATCCTGCCAGCAGTGAGAGGTGAACCTGGGAGTATGACTGAGCTACCGCGGTGCCTCACTGGTATTTCCATTTATTATAGGATATTCTGGAACCAGAAGAAAGGGAAAAGGAAAAGAAAGAGAAACCGGCTAAGGTGACCAAAGGTCAGGAGAAAAAGTCCCAAAAAGTAAAACTGGCGACAATAGCGGAGCGAAAAGATACTGAAAGTCCCCAATCAGACATCCCCAGTACTCCCATAGCAGATTTATTCCCAGTTAGTTGCAGAGAGCTAGCTTATGAAAAGGAAATGCTAGAACTAGTCAAACTAATCGATTTTAAAGAAGGCTGTATGCTTCGCACCTGGCAACCGCCCAACCACGAGAAAAGAATTCTCAAATCACCTGAAGAGCGATTGAGAGAATTTGGTGTGCTCGCTTGCGATTACCAACTGGACTATAAAGAGTCTCCACTCAAAGACTTACCTGAACCAAAACCCAGACGTAAAATCTCCAAAGCTAGCAAGTCAGCTAAATCGATCTCTATACCCACTCACCACGACTTTTCTATGTCAACGAACTTGCTGACTGTACCGACATCAGACGCTTTATCAGTAAAGAGCGAGGATTCTGTAACTTCTACTGGGAGCAATCCAACTCAGAGACTCTCCTCACCAACCCCATATCCTGTGGCTCCTCTGAGTCCCAAGGATAATGCAAACTCAAGAGCTCAAAGTCACTACAGACTTACCAAATCATTCTTGTGTAGGAAAAATTTCACATACGGCCAAGGTGATTTAAATCTGAGACACGCGGAGTTGTCTGATATTAAAAAATCGCCCAAAATGCTTCCAACAAGCGTTGCTGACTTTAAATTTGAACGACGCATGAGTAAAAGCGCTAAACAGCTAACAACAGTGACCATATCTGACACTAGCCTACTACAATCTTCCAAATCTTTACGGCATTCGGCAAACGCTAGTCGTCGAACAAGTTATACTAGACAACATGAACGACCCCAGATGAGTTTTGGGAATTTTATACATTCAGTATGTAGACTTCACTCCCCTAAAAAGATGCTAGGGGATCTACCATTTATCAACCCTCATAGAAAGAGTGCTAGGGTGTGACTGATTTTTGACACTTTTATAAACATGATGGTTGAATAGCAAGCTGATTGTCAACTGATTACTACCTGTACAATAAACCAAAATAAAGCTTCTGATATGAACTCTGAAAGTGATAATCTCATTTGGGATCATTTAGTTCAGTCCAAGATGATGGCTTGAGTTTAGATGATTTTTTTGATAAAGGTTTGGTCTTGCTATCATCTTTTGATGTCTCAGTGTTCACTTCGTCGGGTTGCGAATAGACTGGCTGTGCTTTTGGTCTCCTGATTTTCTTGCTTGTTCTATTGGCTTTGAAAGGTGGAGTGTTTGTAATACCTAAAGCATTATCAGTAGGTAGTATGATAGGTTTGAGCGCGAACAATTGTTTGTTTTCATTTGAATCTTGAGCCGGGTCTTCCCATTTGTCTTTTGATGGTTTTCCGTTCTTCGACAGACCTTTCGTTGGAAGGGTTAGAGTCACTGATTTGCGCTTTTGATCCTCAGTCCTAACCTTTCTCATAAGCGTATGTGAAACGGTTCTCCATTTGTGTTTGGGTGTTTGTGGTAGTTCTTCCTTAATCAGTTGGAAGACAAGCGATGCGAAGTCATACCGTTTAGTCCTAGTGCTTGCTAATGTAAGGATTGATTTCCTTGTTCCTTTAGAACCTTTTATCGATAAGGAAATACTTTTTTTTATGTTGGTTGATGGTAGAGCTTGTGATCTGGTTTGAGTCGTAACGCTGTGAACTAAAAAGGTGGTTAAAATTTAATGAATAAAGTAAGCAAGCATTTAACTGTCCAGTTTCATTATGTATGTATTACCTTACTGAATAATGACAGAACAGATAACAGCAGAAAACAGGGAACCCACGTGAGTTGTAATCTAGGGCTGAGCTCGCCATCAGTTTGTTTTTGGAAATTCTGAGATTATACTGTGATCCATGCAGCGTAACAACAGCATCCTCTTGAGGTGTCTGCAAAAACCCAAAATACCTCTCAGTGTAATAGGTTTTCTTACGGAGACACCTGATCGACCAGCCAGCCCAATGATCGATTGAGTGATTGATTAATTGATCAATCGATTGACTCACCATATCAGCTTGGTTTGATTTAACTTTGGATTGATTCAATTGGACTTTGGACGCATTCTCACTGATTCGGAAGCGCGAGCCCCTGCAATATAGACAGTAGAATATCTCGGTAATCGCCAGCAGCAGCGATACCACAACATACGGCCCGAAGATCCCTCCGCATTAGACTAGGCCACTCAGCCAATGTCCAGGATGGTCCACGATTTACCCAAAAAAGATACCAACGCTATGAGCTCCAGGCCTCTCAAGCCGAATTCATTGATAGTAAAATGACAAAGTGGTGCTTGAGCAGGGAATCATGAAGCCTAGTGCACCATTCATAAAGCCACCACTTCACCCCAATGACGAATACTCACCCAGCCAGACGAAAAGCTGATGCCTCTCTCATTGCTCTACGCCAGTGACAGAGCAGAAAATATGAGATAATGAACAACAATTTAGCAAATACTGCAAGCAGGAACCATCCCCACAGAGGCAAACGTTCTGAAAAAGTTCACAAAATCGCCGCATTAAAAATCAAATCAATATTAATTTTAGCATGATGATGAGGTACACTGCTGATAAGCATCGTCTCAAGATCCACCATCGCCATGGTATTCTAGGATCGTAGTGAGGTAGTTTCCTACTGCCTGCCTGAAGTTTCTTCTGATTGAGATTTTGTTGATCTGAGCCGTGCATGTTTCACACCTCACCCTTGGTGACTCAGCTACTGTTCACAATTTTTAACAACAGTGGAGTGATCCTCATTCACTGGTTGGAATCCATCTTTTATACAATGGTGATTCAAAGCCACAATAGCCTTCTGGAGTGAGAGGCTGGCCTAATACCAAGCAAAATCTGAATTAGCATTGGGAAACTGACTAACAATCCTTCAAACACAACCATGCTATTTCACCGACCCGACTGGGCTATCTTAAATGATAACGAGACATAATGAAGATGATTTCTAAATGCTATAGATTCTGGTTCTCAGCATGCATACCTCTTCCCACGCATGAGTGAATAGGAGACAATACCACACTCTGTTGTTAAACTTACTCCAAATAGCAATCATGCTCTCCTGTTCAGCATAGCAAGCCCCTGTCTTGTTATTCATTCTACTTTCATCAGTGCATAGGCATTTTCCCGTTTCGAAGCGAAGCTTGCAAAATCGGTCTACCCCTCCTCCAGTCAACCATAGACAGTCTTGCTGTTGCTGACACATAACTGTATAGAGTGCAATCAGTCATTACAGCATATCCTATCGCAAGCAAGTAGGGGTTTCTTTTGGCCAAAAGCCATGTAGGAAAGTGGCTGTTGGAGAGCCAACTCGTATCAACAACTGAGCTGGAGTGCCATCCCTCTTCTTCACCGCCTTCACCTTCTCCAGCTCTGAGGAGAGCTGGGTGCCCATGCCCTGCTGGGTGAACACAGAGTTTTTCTCTTGAACTGTTTCGATTCTGGGACCTTCATCGCCAGTGGGGAGCGCTTCCGCGACTCATCACCACAGCACCTTTCTAACAAGTACAACCTTGACAAACAATGATTGCACAATGGAAGCAGTAGGTAGAAGCAATGACATGAAGGTATCTGGCTGGAAGGAGAGCATTTCTCCAAGCTTGACTACGCTGATTGTTCATGCTCGCTTGCTGTAGTGTAAGTAGCTAGGGGCTCAACAGGCTTCACGAACGCGACCGGAATAGCATGAATACCCCATACCTATTGCTTCTTCACAATGCTTTTGGAGTTGCCCTGATTGTGTCTTCGCCACCACAATGGTGTCACCTGGGCAAACGCAGGATCCATCTAAACCACATATGCTTCCAGAAACATGTTCACACTCTTTATCATAAACACAAAGAATACCGCTGCTCTTCTGATGGTTGATTATAGGGTTTTCTGTAAATTGAAATGAGAGCTGTATCAATCTTCAGTCTTGTTCATATCTGACTAAAACCCCAGAATCTGTGGCCAGCCATTTTGTTTAAATTGTTTAGTTTCTTCAGTGACATAGATATCACTGGTTTCTTATAATGGTGTGAAGAGAAGCCCGAGAAGGCCTGCAACTCTTTTAAACCCAGTTAACCCACATCCTTGCCGGGAACCCAGATCACCCAGTAATGTGACGCTGCTAGTGACGGGACTCTGAATGACGTACTTACCTTTGCAGATAAAACCCCCAGCACGTGTGTAGTCTTCTACACAGATCTGCCATGGCACAGGACATGGATTGGGCACACATCTCTCTGTATAAAGACATTGATAAGGCATCAAAGCCTGACCAGTTTAATCTAGTGTTTTTTACACCACTTTCTCATCGACTCAGTCACAAGTTATCACGCAGACAATGTTGCAGCAAAATATTTCAGATCTGACAATGCAACCTAAATAGCATGAAATCAAAACCAGACTCATTTGGAATGTCAGAGCTATTTAAGTAAGAAGACTGACCAATTAGGCTACAGGTATAGCCAAAGAAGCCCTCACGGCATGTACATGGAAATGTTCCTCTTATCTCAAAGTCTGGATGACATTCCCCTCCGTTCAGACACTGAACCTATCAATACAAACTAGTAACAACTTGTCTGGCTTCAAGTTAGAACATGCTTAGCTAGACAAGAGTTGAACAGGCTATTTTCATTACAATAAACTGATCGATGTTTCAGATTTGGGTTAGAGGCGTGGTCACACTGCGACAACTTGATTAGTCGGTTTTCGTCTGCAAAACCCCACAGCTAATCCCCACCTCACATCAGAATTTAAGCTGAACAGAGCCCATGACAGTTTAGGGTTGTCCTTCCCACCACGGTTGGACACGCATAATGTTTAGGCAGTGACGCACAGACCTTTATGTCGCTGGTTTGGAGTTGTTGACGCATGTTCTTACCCCTGATTCTCCGCAGCGATTGATGTCTTCACAGTGTTTCCCGAAGAAACCTTCGGTACATGCGCAGAATGCACCAGGAGCTGTACATGTTCCTCCATGTAAGCACGGTCTGCCAGCTAAAGTACAGCCAACATAAACAATTACAACGGTATGGTGACCTTCAGGAACCACTCACACATTAGAAGGAATCCCAAAAGAACATTTCAGCAGGGATTCTGAACAGGCATTGTCCTTGATAGCAATATTTATATCAATGGGGGATGGCCAACAGGGATTTTAAGTCTCATTGGTGATTTTCTCAATTGTTTTGTTTCAGCCATTGTCTGTCCACGGTTGAACTTCGGCCTTCCTACTTGATGTCCATAGGTGGTGTGGTGCCATTAAGGGGAGATTTGGCCATTTTCTGCCACGCTGGCTCAGAACTGGTTGGCAGAGAGTGATCAGCCAGGGAAAATCTCTTGAAACACTCCACCACAGCTGGGAATTAAACCCAGGTCATGGAAAGGACAGACATTGGGATCCATTTATTCTCTTATTGAGCTATCATGACTGTCTCCTCTAGAGGCATCCAATAATAACTCAAGAGTGAACAGTGCGAGGGACAACAGAATCTGGTCTTTGAAGCAAGTGATGGGCGTATCGTAGCTGTTGGATCCTATGCGTGAAATAAGGTCAAGCGACAGGAGTTCAATAATTATACTAACCATCAGCACAGGGATTAGCCTTTTGTAGGTATTGTTCACAGTATTCCCTGGTGGAATTAGTGCTCTCTATGTCTGAAAAGCAAGCAATGGGTAAACATAGAGCACGCACCATAAGAATTAAACTGCTACCTTTGATATATAGCATACATGGCGGGATAACTCAAGGTCGCAAGATCCTGGGTCCAAGCCCGCTGTGAGAATGAGCTCCTCACATAGTTGCTAGCTCCTACTACTTTAACAAGTCTCAGGCTTAGGGCGTTTGTTAAATAGAACGGTACCAGTTTTTTTTATATCAGGCCATCTTGGGAGATAATGGTGTAGGTTCAATTAAGCTACATGGGCAGTACTTGCTTGCCAAGCGATCTAAGCTTTCACAAAACTCTATGACATAATATTTCACTGGACTATAGAGAGATTAACCATTAGCGAAGACATGATAAAAGGAAGTATTGGCCCACAAATCTCTTTCTTGTATAGCATTTTCATTGTTCTTGTGATGCTGCCAGGTTAGATACTATAGGTTTTTCTTACCAGTTGTTGCGGCTTAGTATGAAGCCCCACAAGCGAGTGAGTTTTAAAGCCCCACCTCATAGCGAGGCTTGCTTTTTTATAGCTAGGATTAAAGCACTCTACCACTGAGCTATCCCCATTAATCCCCATTATACCTGGGTGTGAGACCAAGCCTGTAAATTCTTCACTAGGAATGTCTGGTGAGTAATCCAACTAAAATAAAGATAAAATAGCATTTACTTGAATAGTTTTGTTCCTCTATGATAGAGCAGGTATTAGAAGTGCTGCAGAAATAGGCTTACTGAGTCTATTTGACTTAGCGCTTCCCAGCTAGGGTGCGTCGGTTATTAGGAGACTTTCTGCTTACACCCGTGTGCCCCAGAGAGATCTCTGGGTGGATGCTTTACTTAACATCGGGATCTGAAACTGACAATAGTGTTGCCAGAAACCATTTTTTTTGCCAGGAGCAGGTTTAAGGCTCAGTTTGCTATCCACATAGTCATCACTTCACCGAGCTCACTTCATTGAGATTACTTCACTTACTCTGGTACAGTTATCGTCAATCTTTAGAATAGCTTTAATAGAGGAAAAGTTTGTCAGGCCTAATCCGGTCCCATTTTCTAACTCAGCTTCACAAAGTAAAGGAAGTTTGTCTATAAAACATAAGAGGTATGGGATTTACATGAATATACAATAATGAAATTCTGATAAAAGCAAAAACATTAGGTTGAAACCTGTTTCGATTGAGGGTCGGAGTCGCATGAAGCTAGACGACTTTTATTGGTCACCTTCTCATTGTGGAGGTGAATCAATAAATGACCACTTAAAAATTGAGTGACCATTTGTCATAATATTTGTCTTAGGGATAGTGGTAGAGTGCTGGGTACGCAACTGTGAGAACCTGAGGTCAAATGCTGTCATGGCAGATTCCCCAAAGGGTATGGGGTCTTCACATTAATCCCAGCGGAAGACAATAATGAGCCTCCCTATGATGTGTAGCATTAACACTGACCACCACGTGGTGCTCCATGCTATGCCATAACTGGTGAAAAACAGGAATTTAACACAGCAGCATTACCATGAAGAAGTCATACGAGAAAAAAAGTCGACGAGGATTTAGTTGTCCAATGATAGCAACTGACCGAATAATGTCACGTCATTCTTACTTGCATATACTGCATCTACCAGAGTCCAGCGAGCATTCATAGAGATGTTATGGAATGTTGGTGAAGTGTTGGAGATCTCAGTAGAAGTGACTACCAGTTCTCCTCCCATGTAAAGCTGCAGTTAAAAATATCAATTTTATCACTACATTGTTAATATCTTTGCCTTACCAACTTGAACAAGTAAGATCCATAAGAAATGAAATCACTTGTCACTCCTTTGGGAATAATAAATGTACTTCGTTACTAGCTACTAGCAGAAAAGTGTGCCTGATTCGACGATGGCACCAATTGTAGTAAATGAAAAGACCCTCAAAGCTGCCCCTGAAGAAACAGGAAGACACGAGCTTGAGGGCATATCTGGTGCCTTGGAAGTGTTCGATTTTTTATGTAGTGAATATCTAGTGATGAGTTATCAACTTGGCATTAAATGGAAATTAATGTACAGAAGTTCAGCCTTCATTATGAAGAATTATGCTTACCTTCAGAGTATAAGTTCCAGAGGTCATGGCCATCATGTTACAATTTAACCTATACACAGTATTTGCTTTGACATTGGTCACTCGATGGTTTAGTAACCGAGTATTACTCTGATGAGTTAGACTCATGTGCAGTTTAGCCACAGAAGGTTCATATCTTAGTGTCTGAACTATATTGACACCGCTGATTCTCTGCCCAATGAGGAGTTGTCGTTCTTTAGTGTCTATCAATATTGCGCCATCGTTTTCTATTTGGCAGTTTTCTATTCCGCTGATAATTTCATTAGTTTTGCAGATTGAGCTTACCATACCCGCCTGCATGTCTACTATTTTCAAACCATCAGAACTTCTCTCCCGTACCAAGAGAATTTCCGGACGAATGTATGCGACTGCATCAAGCTGAGTAAAATGAGTGTCAGTCAGCGTTACCCCATATTCATCTAAAGATTGTGTGCCATTATTACCAATGATCTCTGTGTATTTTGTTCCATTCAGTAGTAAAA
>Ga0224511_10004662_pt1 | contig 10460 bp, 6 predicted proteins | sample SF_May12_sed_USG_2_FD_169988 | JGI IMG/M metagenome (GOLD analysis project Ga0224511, IMG submission 169988) | Sediment microbial communities from San Francisco Bay, California, United States - SF_May12_sed_USGS_8_1 | ecosystem: Environmental > Aquatic > Marine > Sediment | place: USA... | reverse complement strand
GTACGGTCAATGACTTTCATTGGGAGTTTAAACCAGTTTAAAGCTACAGCAAACCTCACACTTTCTCAACATCCCTTGGAGAAGAAAAAGAAAGAAATAATGCATTTAATCTCTCCAACCAGGCCACTTAGGTGAACAAAACGATAGGAAAGTAAAAAGAAGTAAAATTAAACAGAAATGGGCGAAAAGAGAAAAATTTAAGTACTAACGTCTTCTGCCTGTGAAAATCATCACAGGTCTGTGGGAGAATGGCCAATGTTAGAAAAACATAAATCGTAAAGTTTATCTCTTCCAAACGTACAAGCATATATGGAGGGTGACCTCCGATTTGGTACTCATATTAGCTATGTTTTGTGTCGTGCGCGGTGTGCTAAGGTCCTACGGTGTATATTGTCATTTCATACATTGACCTCAGCTTTGGTTTTCCAATGTACAATTTTGACCATGAAAATAAAACAATATCAAAACTTTGGTACGACGATATTTGGTCCTGTGACCAGGTTTAAAATAGGAGACTACTCTGTATAGCTTTAAAGTTAATTGGAGTTCTGTCCCTTAGACCATTCAGAGTTATTTGTGTGTGATCAGTGAAATCATGTGTCATGCTTCAATAGATTTTATCAGCTTGCCTTGTGTAAGTTTCTGGGCTTGAGGCTCACTTGCATTCCGGTTTTCATCAAGTGAATAGCTACGTGTACATGATTTGGCTCTTGTGAAGATATTTTCATTTCAAGTTTGTTATATTCAAAGCTTCACAACACACAGAAAGAGAGGAAAGTTGTATGTAATATAAATGGAAGAGATGTTCAAAGAAAAAATATTGTACACAATGTGGACAAGTCAAGTTTATGGGCACCATGACAAAATGACCCGTACAAAAACACACAGAACATCACAAACACGGAGTATACAAAGACGCAACATACATAAAGAAATTACTATTTTTTGTGTTTTTCGGATTTTACGCCCGTCGTATTTGTGATACATTCAATGGTAATGACAACATTTTTGGGAGCAAGATATTCGACTTAAAGAGCAGATACCGCTAATTCAGTTTTTGGACAATTCGAGGGCCATGATATGCATTTATTCTCTCTACCAAGTTCACTAAAACATGAACAAAATAATAGGACAGTAAAGTAAAAGGTTTCAAAAAGGAGGAAGATAAAAGAGAATCCTTAGCACAAAAGTTTTCGTCTCAAAAGCATCAAGCAATGCACGTTTACATAATTATACATTCTTTGACAGTGGTTTAAGGCGCCAGTGTGGTGTAAAACAACTTGAAACAACTGTTTTATGTATCGGGGAAGTGGGAATGTTAGGCAGCAACATGTAAACATTGTTTAAAAATGCTTTGTGCGATAACGTCATTTGGTAGATTATCAGATGTTTCTTATATGTACTGGCCAAATCACCAAACAGAGCGATGTAACTCAAATTCCACACGAAGCAGATTTGATGTGTCATCATAATGAAATCTTTAGCAAAACACTTAATTAAATTCCCTATGCCCTTTGTTTATTAGATATTGTAGGGTTCGTAGAAAATGTAAAATTGCATGTATTACATTTTACCACCATACATTTTTATTAGATGTCTAAAGAATACACAACAATTTTCAACTTTAAAACGAGGCTTTCGGACAACACATACGATTTTGACGCTATCCACTATTTTCTAAAGTGAACAAAAATTGATTGTTGGTGATACAATACCTAATCTACACTCTCAATATTGTTTTTTTGCCTACTCTTTAAAACGTTGGGTTGACGTGTATGAATGTCAACTACTCAAATCAAGCTAATTCAGCACGGTTTGCATGTTTATGATTCATATTACTGGTAGAAGAAAGCATAACAGCTGTCAAAAAGTACTTTTCCTGACATAATCAATTTCGAAAAGTGTTTTATTTACATTGTTGATGTTAATATATATAGTAAGGTTTTCTAATTGATCAAGTTTATCAAGTAAATACCAAAAGTAAAGTAAAACTTGTGACATATATAAGCAAGTACCTGACAGCCGGAAGTGCATTTAATAAGTACGCGTAAATGTGAATATACTAGCTGAAATAATTCGCGTAAAAACTCTTCGCGGGCATATATATGGACTAGTGAATATACCTGCGAACGGGGTTTTATAAGTAAGGAAAATTGTTACAAAATGCATTTTGTTTTGGTCGTCGAAAATTTTTACAATGCAATATACGTTGTTGTGTTTAAATATGCACGTGTTTTTAAAAACTTTTGTTACCATGGTAACTTAGATATATGTAGTAAGAAAAATCTTTTCGAATGCTAAGTTATTGTCGATTTTAACATTAAAAACATTTTGAAAATTTTAATAAAAATAAAAATTTTCACTAGAAATTACGGTCATGATTTTGCGAATTTCAATGAAGTAGGCATTTTTAAAACCCGCATTTTCTATAAAATCCAATGATGTATCGTTTAAAACATCGAGCTATGTTTTCAAGACTTCTAGTCTATATAACATTAGAAAAGTAGACCCATCAAATGCTATTTTATTATTTAATAAAATACCAGCAGATATACATGTATACATGGGTACGTGAAATAGTAAGTGCCGAACGAATGTTCTATTGCAAGAAGTTTTGTGGTTTCGGATGAGTGTACCGTGATGTGCCCGGGTTCGAACCTTCACACTAGCTGTAACATGACGACGAGCAATTGTGACGTCATAGGTATACTTCAGTTGAGTTTTTATATAGTCACACAACACGTTTACATAGACCACAGTTCTGAAAAAAACCCACTGAAAATCGTTTAACTGCAGATTGTTTTTGAAATGATGTTCAATACAATGACTAAAATTACAATGTTGATGTGTTTTCCATGTGTTGTTTGTAATGCTAATTGTTTCAGTACGACATATACATAAAACATGTATATATGTCATTTTATAGTTATAACGTTTTAAATTTTTATTTGAGCCTAATCGCAAAAATCTATAGGTTGTGAGCCTCAGACACACACCGAACATGGCTTTATTCGAGACAATCTTCACAAGAAAGGGTTGCGTCTCAAGGTGGAATGTGATCCTGGGTTGACGCCTGAGTCGCCAACCACACAATGTGTCAACGGTGTCTGGACACATCGTCTGATGTGCTGGAGGGACGGTGATGCTGGTGAGTTCGACAGCAGTTACCTGAACGAAAATGTTTGTTGTTGGGGTCAGGTTAGCTTAAAATGAGAAGAGTTCATACCGCCGTACGATTTCAGCAATTTGCAAATTACCGGCGAGTTAGGAAATCACTCGAGCACCTGAGATTTTTACACAGGTACAACAAAATGTGCACGTGCAATGATGTATGTCAATATCGTGTTTGCTATCATGCCTCCAAAGAAACAGATTCTCCAAAAAGTAAAAAATGCCATACTTGGCAGCTTAATAAATAATTTTTGTATTAATATTCATGGTTTCGAGAAGTGAATTAATAAAACATGTATGTACTTGCTATATTTACTTCTGCAATAGCATGCCAATTCTTGACCGGTGGCAGTTCAACTTATATTAACATCGTTCGGTTCCCATACGGGCATCGGCCGATTCGTTAAAGGATTTTCAAAAGCTCCAACAAGTTAGCAAACACACATGAGTCTTGCTAGAAATGTGCATCTTTGACTGAAGTTCCACTTGGCTAAGCACCCTAGTAGGAGTTCTTTATCAGACGTGCTCAGGTGGCGTTTCATACACCGGGATTAAATTTTGACACTACAAAATGTCATTTGACACTGTTCACTATTAAAACAATGGGTCGTTTTAAACTGAGTAGTATTGAACTTAAATACGATTTTATAAAAGGCGTTTAATTACCGCACGATACATATTTTATATGTATACATGATACACGTATGTTTATATTTGTATTTATATTTGTCAAATAGTGAGCAAACTTAATCTTCTTTAGCTTCAGGTTGCATTGAAGAAGGCTTTCTCATCAATGGACCAAACCCGTTGCCAGGACGCTATATGACCGCCTCTACTTCTTATAGTTCAACACACGACCCTAAGTTCGCAACTCTTCACAACACGTATGTTGAAGGCGTATCTATAGGAAGTTGGTGTCCAACGTACGCTGACTGGAATGCTGGAACCTCCTTTATTCAGGTAATAAACATGTCTAATGTTTGAACACCCATACTACATTAAGAGTATCATCTTGCTGTTCGTGTTTCTTGTGCTGAGTTTGTTTCTGTACATTGCATTTTGTCATATTGCCCTTAAACTTGACCCTGTCTGCTTTGGCTGCAACATATTTTCTTTGTTTTGTTAAGAGTTCATACTTTATTATTATTAATACGTTAACTTTACACTTTTGCAATTATATACATCAACGTTATATTTATTTTAGGCTCGTTTCCATACCATCAGCAGAATTGTATTCGTTGCTACACAAGGGCGGGCAAGAAAACCTGACGGTTGCTGTGACCAGTGGTTCGACTCATATACTGTGGAGATCAGCGATGACTGTAGTACTTTCAGCTACCTAACAGACGAAGGCGGACAAATTATGGTACGTATTTACGTCTGTGTGAACCGTATATTTCATAATTCATACATTATATCTAAAAATAATAATGGAATCAAGTTAACAAATCAATCCGTACAGTTTGCCTTTCTAACAAAGAAATGATGAACAAGCTTTGACAGACGCGTACTAAATGTTAACACTTCTTTTACTGACATACTGGGCTAAAGTAACAGATCGTCTTTTGGTAAACGCATTTATCATATTAAGTGCTGTTAATCACCTTATGTTCGAGTATTTTATTTTCTGCTTATATTCGCGAGTACACTCGACCTCGAATTATTAGTTTTCGCGAGCACTTCTAAAGGGAAAAATAATATATTATTATCATATGTATTTATCTCTTGCATTTTGTGTGTGTAAAAGTTGTATATATAAATTTTGTAAGCAATAAAATATTATTGAAATAAACAACTACTTCACTGTTTAATTATACAAAAAGATGTGGATTACAATACGACGGTTATAACTCTACTCTCCAAAACATATACTACCGAAGATGTTAGTATTTTCACTTAAATAATTGTGTAATCACGTACTCCTATCAATTACTATGCATGTGTAACAACCGAATATATCAATTACTGATATCAAAATAATAGGTAAGAAATGTATTTTTCTCTTATTCATTTGAAATCTAACTATACGTTTTATATATAATGTCAATATACATTTTATATTTTAAGGTTTCTTATAGGTCTATTGGGCCGGGTGTTTTGTACGTTTGTGTGCTATATTTGTTATCATAAAATTGTTTCAAACAATTTCTTAACTGCTCTTATATTCGTTAAAAGGACAAGGCTTATTTAATTACTCGACATACACGTCGACGTGAATTCATTAAATATTATTTATTAAAGAGACAAAAAATACATATTTAAAATTGTGAAATGGTAAATTGGTTATCAGATTGAACGGATCAATTGTTATGTTTTCAATTAATGATTATTTATGGTTTTTTGAAGTATGTTTATTGTGCTAACATGTTGATTAAACAATGGTTTGTCAACAGGTGTTCCCGGGCAATACCGACCGTGACACGGTAGTCAACAACACCATGCCTGCCAGGACGTCTGCCCTGTGTATCCGGCTACATCCAGGCATGGGCAAACGTGCATGTGTTCGCTTTGACATCTGGGGATGCCAGGCAACGCTGTATCCCTAGATTGTCTCAACAAGATTGCTTAAGAGCCGATGAGTAATAAAACTTTAAACATTTAAAATTAAACTCATTGCTGTTATAAATTGAGTTTTACATCAAACAAGCGATAAAATAGGGAGTGTCTTACAAACTCTTAACAAATGTTACTTAAAATCCTTATAAAAGAAATGAGCCTACAACTATAAACCGTTTTCATTTCAACCAATTATGGTGGCTGATTTGTGCCATGTCGTATTATCGTGTTTTCGCGGCGAAAAGGCGTAAAGGCGACACGCGAAAACCCGCCAAATGGTGACTTTTTCGTGTTTTCGCATGGCGACCTTTCGCTCCGCCACACGAAAGTACGACACTTTTCATGCGTCGCCTTTTCGCCTCCTCTTTGTCGTAGCTATGCCTGGCGGGGCGAAATGTCGCCACGCGAAAACCCGCCAAAATCACCATTTGGCGTGTTTTCTTTGGCCCCGCCAGGCAAAGATACGACAAACAGGGGCGATAACGCGAAAGGTCGCCACGCGAAAACCGGCCAAATGATGACTTTTTCGTGTTTTCGCATGGCGACCTTTCGCCCCGCCACACGAAAGTACGCGACATTCCATGCGTTGCGTTTTCGGCTACTGTTTGTCGTATCTCTGCCTGGCGAGGCGAAAGGTCGCCATGCGAAAATCCGACAAAATCACCTTTTGGCGGGTTTTCGCTTGGCGACCTTTCGCGTTTTCGCCCCGAAAACACGTTTATACGACATGGCATTATTCAGCCACCATAACCAATAGTGCGGTAGTATGTACATGTTATACTATACTGAAACAAAATGTTGAGTCAGTATTTTAATATTTCCAATATTGTCCTTAAACATCAAGTTACATGAACAATGTATTCATACAAAGTATGTTTATTCTCTTATTTAATACAATCGTGAATACAGATATATGCACTTTGAAAATGCGCCATCTAACTTTTAAAATACATGTGCAACACATGCTCAGAAAAACTGGTCTGTTAAATCAAGAAAAAATTGTCGAAATGAACAAACATGCACCCATAAACAAAGTATTTACTTTAACAAGTCTTAAATTAGATTTAACGGTTGGCCGTTCAAATTGTCGTTATGTGATCAGCAAAAGGCATTGAATATGATTGACGACGAAAACAATGTTCAGAAAATGACAATGTATCGGAACCAGAATCATTCAGGCTGACCCCGTAAAATGTCGGCACGTGAATACTGATATTTTATGACGTCATCAGGACGTTAACGCATTCAAACCATCAGAAAATAGGTTTTCCGTTTGCGTCATATATCTGTTACCAGAATTAGTTCTGAAACGGCGAGAAATCGTATTGTCTAAACGCGCCTCCGTGACGTCTAAATAATGAAATTTTCTTTATTAATAGTCACCGTGAAAAACTAAACAATATTTTACTGATGTAGTTTCAACATGATTGGCTGTTTCTTTAACATCAAAAGGTGACTATCAGTGTATATAATTGATATCCATCAATACATCTCCACCTTAACAGTTACCGTGAAAAACAATAAAAGTAAGAAAACATGAATAAAATAGCAATGTTCTGTCTTGAACAGTGTTGAAATCAAAATTCAGATTGATGTATGTTACTGCGTTTCATCATATTCGGTTATCAAAAACAACACGCATTATGCGAAATTGACTGACTAAACGTTTTTGTTTCAGTATATAGGTTAACAAGGAAAGAAAAACATACTTTACGACCAAGTATAGAAGCGTGGGTTTTCCCCGTTTTGGTTATGTTGTGTTATTTTGCAGTTGCTTACAACAGCCGTGCTTGATTGTACTGACGTATTTGATAATAAAGCCTCTTTCGTCTTTTCGTTTCGACTATACTTTTATGAACATAAGTGTCAATATTTATTTTAGGATGTTATTTGTATAACAATCAATTTAACTTTTTTTAAACTCCATTATGATAGCCGGTTTGAAAATTGTTCTTGATTGAAAGAAAAATAACACGGATTTTGAGAATAAATGAATCTTTAAATGTTCTAAGGCACTAACTATTGTTAATTTATATACAAGTATGGACATATTTTACACCTAAATGTAACAACCAGCCTGTAATAAAATGGCAATTGTGTCGCCTTGTTAAAATATGAAATAATCATGAATCATCGATAAATGCGGCATGGAGAATGGTCTTACAATGGCATATATGTATTCAAATGACTCCTAAGATCACGAAACCACCGTGGTCTTGCGAATGTGTTTTTAAACCTGAATAAATGTTAATATAGATGTTGTTGTACAGACTATGGCATTCATTTGGGTCGTAAATAGTGTCATTTGGAGTGGAAAAGTATCAAATAAATCTCGCATTGAAGTGTTCAGATTGTTTTTAATAAGTATGACATTTCTTTGATTTTCAAGATTGACTTTCCACGCACAATGCTGCAATAATATAAATGAAAGAGATGTTCAAAGAAAAATGTTGTAAACAATGTGGACAAGTCAAGTTTATGGGCACCATGACAAAAAAGACCGTACAAAAACACACAGAACATCACAAAACACGGAGTATACAAAGACGCAACAGACATTAGAAAATAACTATTTTTTTGTGTTTTGCGGATTTTTATGTTGTTTTTTTTTCAATTTTCATTTATTTAAAAGACTTCTCCAAAAAATGTTGAATAACCGCCTTGGTCCGGTCAATGAAAAACATTGGGGGTTTACACCAGTTTTCCGCTGCAGCAAACCTCACACTTTCTCAACATTTTCTGGAGAAGAAAAAGAAAAAAATGTCCATTCACTCTTTTTAACAAGGCCACTAAGATAAACCTATTTAGGGTATACAGCCGGATAATCTGCCGCTATTTTGTTTAAAACAAACAGGTGTAGTAATGACAAACCCAATTAATTTCAGTCAGTCTACAAACAATATTTGCATAATACGCAATTCCGGAGGAATATTTGGCTCCTTTGTATCAGAACACCCCACAAACGTATTTAACTATTTTATATGAATATAGCCAGGCCGTTGAAGGTCATATCAAGGCGGAACTGTACACATGGAGGTGTATTTAGATTCACCAGTGCCTTTGTAACAAACTTGTGAATGACAGTAATTCTTCTTTGGTGTCGTAATATTGGCATACCACGTGATAATCATTTGTCCAATGCTTTGGTAGCTTCATTGTCAATGTGCTGAAACCCTCTGCCATTTGCTCAATATGTAAACAGGGTCAAGGTTTTCTACTATGACTTAACGCACCTCAGATTATAAGCTTTTCATCAAGAAACGAATGGGTGTAGACATACATAAATAACAAACATAATTGCATGTTATCATCATTGTAAAACATCGTTTCAGTGGCGGATCCAGGATTTGACCTTAGGGAGGGGCGTGGACTTGATCAAGGGTACGGGGGTAAAAAGTCATTGAAAGTGTTAAAGGTTGAAGTAAAAGTCCATTTTAGCGTGTTTTGGCCATATTTCTATTAAAATCATGCATACAATTGAGAAAAGTTAGCGTTTTGGGCATAGAAAATCATAGGTCCGCGGCCGTTAGGAGGGGGTGGGGCGCGCGCCGGGTGCGCCCCCCCCCCCTGAAGCGCTAGTGCGTTTGAAATGATCTGATAATAAGAAGAATTCCAAGAACAAGTAAAATGAGTGATGCTTTGAAGCAACGTAATACTTGTCCTTATACGCCTTCATGTTGGAAAGTGTGTAAACGCTAATTCATATTTTACTGGAATTAAAACTAACATAACTAAAGGAAACAATGTTGCCTCAAGTTACAAAACACTGCATGGCTACTCGAAATTCAGATGTGTTAGCAAGTGCTTAGAAAAAGCCGCACACAAACGTGCTTTTTGAGCAGCGGTGTTGCTGTGGTAGAGGGTGGCTTTTATTCAGATGCCTGTCGTAATCTACAAAGGTATTTCACTCGTCATATTTACTACTTAGGTGTATTTAGAACATTAAAGTTTTAACTATCGAGGTAATTGTACACCTTCACACTAATATTTACAATTGGTTATATAATGAAACATTTCAAATGTGAAACTTCACTTTAATTGAATTTTTATTTTTTTCAAGCATTGTAAAAGGTAATTCAAGTAAAGCTACATACATGTAGAGAGGTAAAAACACAGGCTACACAATAATCCAGATATTATTAAATAGAAACTTACTTTTTTAACATGAACATGTTTGTACAGTAAAGGAAAATGTATATGTCAGAATAATTGCGAGTCAACTTATTGTAATGAAAAAACCCATCTCAATTGAAGTATAAAGTCATACCTTTTAGCCAATAGTATATTTTATCACTCAGCATAAAACATGAAGATATAAATGCAAAAAAAGATTTTAACTGAACGGAGTTGGTATAATAAAAATATTTTCATATATAGCTTGAGGTTGCCTTGAAGAAGCTATTCTCGTTAATGGACCACACCCGTTGCCAGAGCACTACATGAACGCCACCAGTTCCTATAATGCAAGACACGGCCCATAACTTCGCTATTCTTTACATACGTATGCTTGAGACATTTCTATTGGAAGCTGGTGTCCAAAAGATGCAGATGCTAATACTGGCACTTCCTATTTTCAAGTACGAATTTTCCTCATCCAGTGTTTTTGCTAATGGATAGTTCCACAATTTTTTAATCTCCGCCCAAAAATGGTGAAATCTATTGTATATGTGATAACGCTTATCACAAACAGGAACCATGCTTTCCATTGTTTAAACTAGGTCAGATTGTCATTT
>Ga0224511_10004661_pt1 | contig 10460 bp, 7 predicted proteins | sample SF_May12_sed_USG_2_FD_169988 | JGI IMG/M metagenome (GOLD analysis project Ga0224511, IMG submission 169988) | Sediment microbial communities from San Francisco Bay, California, United States - SF_May12_sed_USGS_8_1 | ecosystem: Environmental > Aquatic > Marine > Sediment | place: USA... | reverse complement strand
TGTCAAAAACTAAACCAATTTCTAGTGTTGAACTTGTTTATTCTTCATTTCATTATTCTTTTTGTTTTGTTCTCTATACAATAGGTAATTGACGGTGTTTAAGTAAGGTCGTCTTTTACATGTGTTTTGTTTATTTTGAAGTGAAAGTTTGGTATAAAATGTCTTGTTGTAAGAAAAACAGCTGTTTTTGTTTGATGTTAACATTGTTTAAATGCCCCCTGATAACAGAAAATAAACATTTATTACGTGACCCGGAACTGTCAAGTGTGACCCGCAACTGTCAAATTTACATCATGCCGCTGGATACTCTATAGATAGGGACAAATTAAAATATTTCATGAATTGTATCAAAGTAAAGAGGAATAAGTTGTTAAACAGTATATACAGTTCTGTTTCTCCAGACTTTCGTTTTAAAGAGACACCCTACGTTAGTTTCCTTACTGACCCGGAACTGTCGAGTTCACTGTATTTTGGCTTCACTTTTTCGAAGAGTTCTGATTAGCTTTTTTATATTTATACAATCCAAACAAATACAGTCAAGTGCATAGAATACAATTTATTCAACAAATGATTATAATAAGTAAATGAACTACTTCAATATAATCACAGAAACATTTTGCATAGCAGTTAAAGTGTAATTGATCATCATGGTGTACCGGATTCATACATAATAAACAACCATGGGTTCATTTTGGTGGTATGCAAGTGTCGCACATTCGCGTACACTCGCTTGAATTCTTCGTACTGTTCGACAGATACAAATATACAAATATGCATCCGGGGGCGTTGACAATCATTCGGATTCTGCCCTCAGTCAAATACGATGAATTCGTCATAAACTTTTGTCTGTTAGAATTGCCGTCAACCGTGCGACGATATAATTCGTTGAAGAATCAAAGAGCTTCTTGGCAATTGATGAGTAAACTGTAGTCGGTTTAAGTTCCGTTTGTTTTGTTATTGTGTCTTCCAAAACCTATGCAACTTGGGCATGAAACGTCAAACTGATTCATGAGTCTGAGCCTAAAATTGTCGTGTGCCCAGTGTAAAGTGATGGAATATTTTTTTACTTTCAGAACATATGTTAAAAACACAACTGGTCCTTAAACAAAAACAACAACAACAACAACAGATAGTTCGTAAATGTCAGTCTTGTAATATAAATTGAAAAGATGTTGAACATTGTTAAATTAACAGCTTCAAAAGCAATATTAAATTATTTATACTGTAGATGTTTAGCGGCATGAATTTTCAATTCGAACCTAACTTAAGACACATATTATTTTATCGTTTTCATTCATCAACGATAAATTGTCAGACGATTGATTCCTATCCATTTAGCAAATGTTCTTCCTCAAAGAAAGTCCATGGCACATTTGAGTTTCTTGCCCGTTTCCTTAATCAACAATTTCAGGGTGAACTCAGTCTCCCCCACAATCAACGTTCGAACGTAATTCATCTCATCCGGCCACCCCTCAGGAGGAGCTGCCACTGTTATCTTCCCCACCTCCTCACACTGGTCCTCCTCCAGGAGACAGTAGGTGGGGTTCTTCAACGGGGATCTCCATAGTGAGGTGTACAATGTTAAGTGTTTGTTCTCAGGTTCTTTACACGTTTCATGACTCTCCCATGAGAACTGTTGTCCATACGTCAACACCTGACCGGCCCCTATCATCTTCTTAAACACGCCTTTACACCAATGCTCACCCTCGAAATGAACTTTAAACCTGCCAGGATGAACTCCTTCTTCAAATTTAGCATTCAAATAAAATCCATAAGAAAACTGTGATCTTCGTTCTGTGATGAAATGCGGCCTTTTTGCCGCCATAACGGCTCCCTTCACCACAGCGAGGCGGCCGTCTTCAACATGGATGATCTTCAAGTCAGGGAAGGCTTCCTCTATTCTGCTTCGGAGGTAGTCAGATTGGGAATATCCTCCAACTAGTAGAATAAACTTGATATTTTCTTTAGAGTCTGTTAGAACTGCTGTCATGCGTGCGATGATAGAATTCACCGAAGAATCAAAGAGCTTTCTAACACCTGATGAAGAAAGGTGTAGGCGGTTTCCGTTCCGTTTAAACTCGACTGTGTCTTCCAAGTGAAGTTTCGATATCAAATTTTCCAATGTTTCATTCTCTTCATTTTGCGATTTATAAACGTCTATTATCTCTGTTGGTACAATAAACGTTAGTGCTTTGGTTTTCTGTTCAAAACTACATTTCTTTTGCTCAATTTGGGTTTCAAATTCGTGGTATTTGTGTGGATACTTTTGTCTAAATGTGTCAATTGTTGAAGCTCCAAAAATGTTTTTGAAGAGTAGTAGAAACTCATGGTTTACGGAACATCCTCCAGCATCACAACCCGTGGCGCGGAAAAGCTCACGTAGTTTGCCTTTATTTAGTATCTCATGCACACACATGTCAACTGTCCCACCACCAATGTCGGCCACTAGATACTTTGTGTGTGGACCAAACCTTTCCGCAGTGAACTCCTTGCCTAGGCAAAGTGGTTGTTCAATGGCATACAGGGCCGCTGCCTCTGGTTCTAGAATAAGCTTGATTCCTTTTAGACCAGCTTTCTTGGCTGCTTTACGCATAAACTACATTGCTTCGTCTGTCCAGATGGCCGGAATAGTTACCACCCAATCAATGTCATCAGCATCAATCGTTTTCGGTGCCGCGGTGGACTGATTTATGTGCTTTAAGATGTTCTGTTTTATTTCCAGTAGAGCAACTGAAAACACGTTTAAGGCATTCAATAATTTCCCATTTTCATCAGACAGTTCAGAACTGCGAGAAAGCTTCTTTTCGTAGAGTCGCATCTTAAACTGGCGGAAGTAGTAGTGCGATTTTTGTTCATCTGTGTCCAAATCATTGTAGAATTCATTAACAGCCTTGTATCCTAGAGCAGCAAATGTTTGGTCAGGCTTAAGGAGGAGGCATGTAGGCTCCCGTTCTTTTCCACGTCCGTTTCCTAGGATATCTTCTGAAAGGCCACCCTTGACCTTAATCAGGAAAGCGTATCCAAAAAATGTTGTTCCAAAGTCAATAGCGGCATAAATGGTTTTGTTCAAATCTTCGGAAGTCTGAAGGCTTCTACTAGAATTTCCCATTTCTTTCTATAAGTTCAATTTGTATTTCATTATGCCACACATGTTACCTGACACTATTTATCTCAATGAAATTGATTCAACAATTAATCTTAAATGGGGTATTACAATGTCGAGCATATTGTGTTTATCTAATCATCAAGCGAGATAGCATCAATATCACGACGACATCTTTAAACGTTGTACTATAAATAATTTATACCTTTGCTATACTTGTTACATGTGACGATCCTTTATTAGATTTTGGGAGATTTAAGACACAGACACAGATGGTGGAATAAAATATGTTTATAAACATTACCAAATTGCTGGTAGCGTGTTAAACATAGCATTTATTTAAACCATGTACATTTGTTTAATCCCAACACACAATTACTTTGCGTTTTAAAGTTTCAAAAGCAAGCATGCTTGTTTCCTTTTAAGTATAGCCTGCGCACATTAACCCCGACTTGACCTTTCAAATTAGCATCTATTAACAATCTTGCTCACACCTATATGTAAGATCAATACCACGCCTTCCTCCCAACTCGGCAATTTACGCGTGCAAATGAAAAAACACCCCGCTATAGGTGTTGAAAGAATAAGCTTGATCTACTTAAAGGTGTGCGGTTCGTTAGCCTAATAGGTAAAGCAGCGACATTGACTTTATTTTGACAACTTATATGCTGGTTCGAGTCTCAGATTATATATTTATTTTATATACTTTTGTATTTTTTATTTACTGTTGTTTTATTGATTTTATTTTCATTTGCTGTGATTTTGTTTAAAACCTTTTTATTTTATTGTGTATATCATGCAATAAGACAAATAATCTAAAATACTGCGCATGTAATGTTTTTACACAACACATTAATAATATAACTATGTAAATGGTTAGCTTCTATTTCAAAACTAAGCGCTATACCTTGCAACTTGACCTGACTTATTCATTCCACTTTTTATGCTCCCCGAAAAATTTCGGGGAAGCATATAGTCGTCGCCTTGTCCGTCCGTCCGTCCGTCCGTCCGTCCGTCCGTCCGTCCGTCAGTCCGAGCGTCCGTCCGTCCGTACGTCCCATTTGTGTCCGGCCCATAACTTCGTTATTTGAAGTCAGATTTTGAAACAATTTTACAGAAATGACCACCATGTTGAGACGACGTGTCACGCGCAACATTTGGGTCCCTACCTTGAAGGTCAAGGTCACAGCGCGACCTTGCAGTAAATTCGTGTCCGGCCCATAACATTGTTATTTGAAGTCGGATTTCAAAGATATTTCACAGAAATGATCACCATATTGAGACGATGTGTCGCGCGCAACATTTGGGTTGCTACCTTGAAGGTCAAGGTCACAGCATGACCTTGCAGCAAATTCGTGTCCGGCCCATAACATTGTTATTTGAAGTTGGATTTCCAAAATTGTTTCACAGAAATGATTAACATATTAAGATGACGTGTCGCGCACAACATTTGGGTCGCTACCTTGAAGGTCAAGGTCACAGCATGACCTTGCATCAAAATCATGTCCGGCCCATAACTTTGTTATTTGAAGTCAGATTTTGAAACTATCTCACAGAAATGATCACCATATTGAGACCACGTGTCGCGCGCACCAATTGGTTCGCTTCCTTGAAAGTCAAGGTCACAGTATGACATTGCATCAAAATCGTGTCCGGCCCATAAATTTGTTATTTGAAGTCGGATTTTGAAACTATTTCACAGAAATGATCGCCATATTAAGACGACGTGTCGCGCGCAGTATTTGGGTCGCTACCTTGAAGGTCAAGGTCACAGCATGACCTTGCAGTAAAATCGTGTCCGGCCCATAACTTTGTTATTTGAAGTCGGATATTGAAACTATTTCACAGAAATGATCGCCATATTGAGACGACTTGTTGCGCGCAACATTTGGGTCGCTACCTTGAAGGTCAAGGTCACAGCATGACCTTGCATCAAAATAGTGTCCGGCCCATAACTTTGTTATTAAAGTCGGATTTTGAAACTATTTCACAGAAATGATCACCATATTAAGACCATGTGTCGCGCTCACCAATTGGGTCGCTTCCTTGAAGGTCAAGGTCACAGCATGACCTTGCATCAAAATTGTGTCCGGCCCTGACTTTGTTATTTGAAGTCGGATTTTGAAACAATTTCACAGAAATGATCACCATATTGAGACGACGTGTCGCGCACAACTTTTGGGTCGCTACCTTAAAGGTCAAGGTCACAGCATGACCTTGCAGCAAAATCGAGTCCGGTCCATAACTTTGTTATTTGAAGTCGGATTTTACAACTACTTCTGACAAACTACTTCTCTGTGTCCAATACCTATTCGGGGAGCATTACCCGGTTCCGACCGGCTCTTGTTTAAAAAAGAAAACGAATGGGTTGGGGCTAGAACCCGTAACTAGCGGAACGCTGGCATCGCAACGAAACCCCTCGACCACGGCGGTTGTGCTAAGGATTATTCTTGTATTGGCATATGAGCATGTTGTTCAACAATCATGCGCGATCTATGCCGACTAGCAGCGATTGCATTTTCGATAACTAATGCAACGTCCGCATTCAATAGATAATATATTGTTGTATAAAGGTCAAGTCGGGGTTAATATGCGCAGGCTATACAATAATGCGATCTTGCAAGCCTCGTCACCGCCTATGCTGCGCGATCTTTTTTTATAGTAAAACCAGAGCGTAGCGATATTTTATTCAACAACATGGTGACGTCATGGATATGTCCCAGCGTGTTTACTAAATTGAAATCGTTTGACATTCAAAATAATGGGTTTTCATTAACTTTGGATAGTTAATCAAGAGTTCGCAACACTCTTTTAAAACAGGTGCAATATAAATCGACTGAGCAAACCGCTGTTCGTTAAAATACAGCGTAATCTGTCAGGAATTTGCATAACACGATGGATAAATACGCGTACCTATAGAAGTTCGTACCAAATGAGAACTCGACAAGATTAATTCATTTTCTTCCAGAATGTGTTTGTGGTTGATTCACATAAATATGTGAATTTATTACAAATCATCATCAGTAAACATCGATACTGAAATGGTAAGATGTGTTGTTTTTTTTCAAATAAGTTGAAATGATTTCCTTGTGTCCTGATTTAAGGTGATCGCACTTGACGACGGGATTTTCCCACGGTCGACAGTTTAAAAACATATAGTTGAACTTGACAGCCGGCGGTAAGTTTGGTTGCTGTATAATTACACGTTTTTCCATTTATCACAATCCCTACTGTTTACGGCCAGAACTCATCAACATAAATGCACTTTCGTACAAAAGTAGTGCACGGGAAATCGTTACGTCATCGCACGCGACATGTCTTACATAGGTGTATAAGATAGAGTTTTCCAGCACCGGAAATTGATGCGGAAATCCTTGTCCCATATGCAAGAAGAGCTATTTCTAATCACTGATATATACATAACCCTAGAAGAACTACTAAAACAAATTATTAAACTCTGACGGAATGCACATAAGCACGTATTAATAGTTGAAGCTTTCTTTTGTTGCGTCTTACACGCATAATTGCTCCTGAGCTCAACCGGAAGTGAACGTGTTCCATACGATAGGCTTGACAACAACAGCACATGTGCTAAGGTAGAGCGTTGTAACCGTTGTTGCCCAAGTTTGTTGTTTAGATATTTCGGTCAAGGATGGTGTCTTACGATAAATACCATACTAATGGGTAGGGGACGTCGAATTTAAGAACGGGTTTTGTTAGTGAAATATCGTTATCGCACGGTCAAGTTCAGTGGGTGTAACTTCATGTTTTACGTTTTATGATAATACACGATGTACCCTTTTGAAATTATTCCGCATGTTTATAGTGAACATATTAACATAATGTTTGCATACACATATCAAATGTTTTTGTTACAAAACTGTATTTAATGGTGTACTATTGCCTGATCTTAATGCACGCAGTAAAGTATTATATAAGATCATATATTTAACCAAAAGTATTTAAAGATAGATGTTTTACATTAAGATTATTAAAGAAAAACAAAGATGTACTATTAAAAAAGATTTAAGAATAAACGAGTACAAAAATTACATTAAAGTTTTATCCAGTGAAAATGTGCAATGTAGTTATAACATTGGTCAATACCGACTCATATATCTGTTGGTTGATAAAAGGTGAAGATAAATTGCAGCCTCGTAGTGCATACTTCAGATGCTCGCATAGTTTGATAAATACATGTATGATTGTGATTTCGTGTTGACAACAGGCTACGGACCTCACTTGTCAGTCTCCGCAGCCAGTGTACCAGGGGAGATAAACCTGCACCATCTACCTCCGTCGAGATTAAATAATCACACGATTGTATGGATGTGTGTTTTTATTTACAACAAACTAGCATTAGGCAATGAACCTTTTTCTTGGAAGTCTTATGTTGAAAATACATTGTAACAGGGACATTATTAAAACATTAATTTTATAACATGGAAGGCCTCTTTTAAATATCTTTCGTTGTATAAAAGACAAAAAACGCTTTTTGGCGTATTTGATATTTGAAACTTGTACAAGGGACATTACTTTCTTTTAAGAATGAAATACTGCTTAAATGCTTCAGAAGATGTTGTTTAAATATTCTTAAACATAATCAACAAAGCCGGGATGTTTTTGTAAATTTAACCAAAAAACAACATAACCATTCTAACATACAAGAGTAGGCACGTTGTTTTTATCTTCGTGTTCTTTGGCTATGATATATGGATTAGAAACCGGCACACAACACCAACAATAACCTTACTGCTTTGTTCAGCAAGAATGTAGTCAAGGGAAACACTCAAACAAAAGTTATAAACATAAATGTAGCAGTTGTTGCCCTTAACATATAAAATAGTTAAGATGATATTTCTTTTTTTTCATTAATAAAATACATCCTTCCGCTTTGCGCTTTACCTTCTCAACTAAAAATTGAAGTATATTTTTGCAGTTACGACGAACGTTTATGATGCGCATGTTTTTGACGCATACGGTAAATTAAATAAACTACCATTTGAACACAACTAACTGCGATTAAATAACTTTAACTTACTTTTTACTTTTTTACTGAACACAATTTAATTATAGACAATTTTAGTTTAAGTGTAGGATTATGATTACAGTATGCGACAAAAATATACCAATTGTAATGTATGACTATCTTACACAAAAATATACGTAAACGAGATGGAAACATTTCCTAAAAATGTATATAGACTCAACTTTGGCGTTTATAAATAAACACAGCAATGAATGAGAATATAATATTACATTCCTTCAAATTCTGAAACCATTTCACACCAAGATATCGTTCTCATAAAATAAGACGATATTTAAGGCCTCACATTAGGCTAAGTTCAACTTTAAAACGCATTAATCCGACGTTATCGGTTCTCACAATACGTTGTTCAACGCTAATTTGCATACATACGATGTTAAGGTCAATACAAAGTGAATTTAAGAAACTGTTTCAGTTTGTGACAAAAGCAAGCAGCGATGATTGTAACAATGTGTGAACAGTCTTTTTACGTGTTGAAACATCATGTGATGTGAACGGGAGTGTTTAGGACTTATTCAAATGTACTATTTTTTATGGTATAACTAGTTGGAAGTATTGCTGAACTTTGTATTGTGTTTGAATTTTGAAATGGTACAATTAAACTGAGAAAAGGGAAATCCCACAGGAATCATAGCCTGCATGGGTAGAAAAATCTTAATGCTTACATAAAATAGGAGAGTGTGTGAAGAAAAGAAATATTTGCTTTGTCGTTTAATGTATACCATGCGAAAGAAATTTATTATAAACGACAAAAATATAATAAAAATCATCAAAAATTTAAAGTGCTTTTTAAAGTAGAGTGCGTGCCCTTGTTTGAGATCACCACTGTGTTTTGGATTTTACCTGTACAGAGTGGCTGTATGGTGTTCTTGGCGAATAGAGGTAAGTGCTAGCAATTTTATTAATGATTAATATTTTGCAAAAGGGAATGGCATAAACCGAAGGAAGCTCATTTTGGATTGAACCCATAACATGTTTAAAGCCAGAAAGCCAAGGTAGATTTTACCAAAGAAAGGCCTACAATGCACGCGTGTTTTACGTAACCACTTGAACAAAGGTGTTAATTATGAATAATAAATTGTTATTTTGCTATTGAAAACAACTGGAAAAAAACCACTGCATTGAAAGTAATTGCCAGCCACATAAATATCAGGTATTCCTATAATTATCTTAAACCTTCCCAGCAAGAGCATTCCCATTATTGTTATAATATACACTGTCGTTAGATCATGATATGGAATGTGTAGCAAAAAGCACAAGATATTAACGAGATAATGTTATGCATTACAAAGAAACACCTCGTACAAAGTCGTGCTTGCTGTATCATATTGAACTACATGAGTATAACGTGGAAACAATATACAACTTTTGAATGGAGGACAATTTCGATTAGCAATGATTGTTTATCTTTTCAGGCTGTATACATTTTACTAGTACTTCATTATTGTAAGGTTTTGTTTTCAACATCACATTTATACATACATAATTATCTTGTTAATTGAAGACATACCATGAGATAAAAAGGACGATAACATATTGCTATCAAGTAGAAAATTTGTCGCACATACTTACTTCCCGTTGCTTTTATATTAACTGAACTTTGTTAAAGTAAGCATCCAGAGCAATTGCGTCTGGTCCGGAAGTTTTATCATGTCACATATTACCAACGAGAAAGTGGACATACATTTTCATATTCTTTTTCTATTTTGGCTTCTCAGTTTCGAAGACTTTTGATTAGCTCTTTAATAATAATACAATGAAAACAAATATAGTCAAGTGTATAGAATACAATTTATTCAACAAATGATTATAATAAGTACATGCACTCCTTCAATATAATCCCATAAACATTTTGCATAGCAGTTAAGTTGTACATAATTGATCATCATGGAGTGCCGGATTCATACCTAATAAACTACCATGGGTTCATTTGCGTGGTATTCAAGTGTTGGCACATTCACGCACACACTCTAGAGTTCTTCGTTATGTTCGACAGATATAAGTATACATCTGGGGACGTAGATAATCATTCGAATTCTGCCCTCAGTCAAATACTTTTAACTACCCGAATTGTTGTCTGTTAGAATTTCCGTCAAGCGTGCGTTGATAGACATCACTGAAATATCAAATATCTCATTGGCAGCTGATGTAGTAAGCCGAAGTCGGTATCCGTTCCGTTTAAACTTGACTGTGTCTTCCAAAACCTATACAAAAAGGGCATGAAACGTAAAACTGATTCATACGAGTCATTATCGTCCTTAAGGATCCCAGTGTAAAGTGATGGAATCGACTTTGTTTTACGACCTTTGG
>Ga0224511_10004659_pt1 | contig 10462 bp, 5 predicted proteins | sample SF_May12_sed_USG_2_FD_169988 | JGI IMG/M metagenome (GOLD analysis project Ga0224511, IMG submission 169988) | Sediment microbial communities from San Francisco Bay, California, United States - SF_May12_sed_USGS_8_1 | ecosystem: Environmental > Aquatic > Marine > Sediment | place: USA... | reverse complement strand
AGTGATGAACGTCATTAGGGCTGGTTAAAGCAAGCGTGGAGTCCTTCGGACTCCACACACTTTAACCAGCCCTAATGACGTTCATCACTCGGTGAACTTATCAAACACGAAATTTATTCCTTAAACAGACTGCCGCCGGAGACAAGAAAAAAAACACGCGAAAAACGCTTGAAAACCAGAACGGACTTTGGATACTTTCTGAATTGAGGTAGGCCATTTTCCGCGAAATCGAGAAACACCTGACACTCACAACACGTTACGTCCTACAGCAGCGTTCTTTTTAAGGACCCAGACAAGTGACCATAAGTGACGCTACGGTACTATATGTTTAACATTGACGATGTTTTATTATTTTATTGATTTTTTTACATTGAAATATTGCAATGTTGTTGTTAATAATTTTGTCATGTTGTTTTTTACAGGCGGGATAATAATGGGACTCTGTGCGACGTCATACGACGTCGTTGCGAACGTTTACGTTTTATAACCTCATGATTTTATCAGTGTTGTTGTTGTAAGACCAGTAAGAAATAAGTGAAAAGGTACGCAAAGGTTAAGTATTCGGTGGTTAGCCTATATTATTAGATCTGCGTGCATATGCATTTTACATGTATGTTTCAAAGCTCTGGCATTCATACCCCTGACTAAAGTCATTCTGCCCTTTATTATGTCGATATGAATGTACTCACCAAACTCTAACTCTGCAGCTGTTGAAGCAGTTTTATTGTCGAAAGATAGTTCACCGCAATTTGCTGAAACCATATAATAAAATATATAATTAAATAGTTATTTTTATTTATAACGATTGTTCTGTTAACCATTATGATTCTCACACTTTTAATCTAAATAAAGCTAAGGTTATCTTCAAACTTCTTAATGATTAAATGTTACAAATAAGTTGTTATTTAAACTCTTTGTGTAAAATGTGTTTGAAAAGAGTCATTTTTGAAATTAATTTATAAAATACTGTATACAATTGTAAATGTATACATGTTGTTTTAGTGCAACATCTCCATATATTTAACAATTTAGTAGCGATAAATTTCTTTATAAATTCCGCGAACAAAACACCGGTCTTTAATTTTACAATGAAGACCAGCCCTCGTATTAGACCATTTTTTTCTCAGAAAGAATAGTGGTCTTATTAGAGGGGTTTGGCTGTAATTAATTTTGGCTCGGGACATAATTTATTTAAATTTACTTATGAATTAAATCGCGAGCAAAGTTAACGCTGTCGACTTTTAACGGAAATTTGATGAATTCAGGGTTCCCACAAAGATGAGAAATCAAAATTCCCTGACTTTTCCCTAACTTTTCCCTGACCAAAACCATTTTTCCCTGACCAGTAACAGTGTCAACTATGCACAATCTTTGAGCGCTTAAAGTATTTTTATATGTTGGCCTTCTCCTCTTCCACATATTAGCCAACCGCTTTCCTCCCGTTCTTTATTTTAAATTATTCATATACAGAATACAATAATATAAGCAGGGATTGTCATTAACTACTTGTGTTGTTTACCTTCAACAAGTATGCATACAGATATCCAAATAATAAGTATTTAATAACACATGTTATGCTCACAGACTTTGCATACTTTAACATACAGTTTGTTGACCCGTTCCGAGTTCAGTTCTAGAGGATTAAAAATGCAGCTCATCAACATCCACTTGGCAAATAAAGGCCCATTGGTTATTAAATTTGCAAAACATTTATATATTATTGTAGTGATTTTCAGGAGAATTGTATTCGAGTGAACTACATTACGAACACCAAAACAATTAAAAAAAGCTGAATATATATAAAATGGACAGGCACTACAGATAACATTTATATAAATACTGGATGATTGAGATCGGTGCAAGGAGGATGACCCCTTTCGTGAGTTTTGGTGCATGCTTTACCAATTCATGATGAGTGGGGAAATTTGTTGCACAATATTGTGTTATTAAAGTATTAAAAAGGGCACCGTTTATTAACTTATAACTCTTTGAAACATAAGCAAAATTAATGTTTAGTGTGTCTTACTTTTTGAATTATTGCCGTGAGCTTTAGCAGTTTGTTATAACAAGTACCATACTAAGTAATTCTGTATTGTAGACATAATGGTACAGCGCTACTGATTTTTTAACAGCCACACAAATAATGATAGATTGTTTTTAAACCAAGAAGTTAAACATTCAAAGAAATAAACTGGCGATTTGATCCTGCTATAACACTTGGTATTGTCTTATATTAAGACCAGCAATGTCACTAGCCCTAAAACGGCATCTTCCAAGAACATATGTACAGCTTTGTTGGTAGTTTGTTGAATGGAGGCATCCATCCTAGCTGCATTTTAATTTGAATATGTGTCTACAATGTTAACATTGTGTCTACTTTCACAAACAAAGCCTTTGAAGGCTTGATTTTGAAAAGTGATATGCTTTCATTAATGCTTGTTGTACATTTATTCTGAACATTGTGATAGTCAGTGAAGAGAGTGACTGTATCAGGTTTGTACATTTACAAACAGTTGTAATAATGTCTTGTGTATATTTAAGCAATTTTTTTCATTAAAAGTATAAATGAAATGAAATGTGAAGTCTACTTTGATTTACCTAGGAATGATATTGATGTGTTAATCATTTCCAACTGAAACAAACAATTGTTTGTCGAAACTGGCAAAATGACACCAATAAATCAATAATTTTCAACAGATTCTTGACTGGAAATTTGGAAAAGAAAACTATTTTTATAGAGGACATATTTTTTGTTTTGCATACAAACAATATTCGTGTAAGGACTTGTAAAATACAAAACATCCACCGGAACCGGTCAACAAACTGTCTATATAAGATTGTCTAAAACAGGTAGGCAATTTAGAAGGGAGAAACATACCAAAGAGCTAAGGAGGCAAGGATGCCTAAACCCCTTTCAGCTTCTTCCTTAATAAATTAGTTACTTTATCCAAAATCTTTAGACATAAGCATATTTTTAGAGTAAGATGTTAACAAGAATAATAAATATGCTCATAAATATAAATAACAATTAATATAAACTAATAGAATGAAAGAAACTGCCTTAGCCTTTACTGATTTTGCTTCCTACTGTTTGACTAACTTTCTTCTCTTACAAAATTCCCTGACTTTTCCCTGACTTTTGCTTATTTTTCAAATTTCCCTGACCAATTTCAAAATTCCCTAACTTTTCCCTGACCTTGAAAAAAATCATTTTTCCCTGACCGTGGGAATCCTGGAATTGGCCTACATTCTGGAATTCATACGTTAGTGTTTATTCCATATTTAACAGATTGCCGTCGGAGACAAGAAAAAAACACGCGAAAAACGCTTGAAAACCAGAACGGACTTTGGATACTTTCAGAATTGAGGTAGGCCATTTTCCGCGAAATCGAGAAACACCTGACACAACACGTTACGTCCTACAGCAGCGTTCTTTTTAAGGACCCAGACAAGTGACCATAAGTGACGCTACGGTACTATATGTTTAACAGTGACGATGTTTTATTATTTTATTGATTGTTTTACATTGAAATATTGGAATTTTGTTGTTTTGTCATGTTGGTTTTATAGGCGGAATAATAATGGGACTATGTGTGACGTCATACGACGTCGTTGCGAACGTTTACGTTTTTATAACCTCATGATTTTATCAGTGTTGTTGTTGTAAGGCCAGTAAGAAATAAGTGAAAAGGTACGCAAAGATTAAATATTCAGTGGTTAGCATAAATTATTAGATATGCGTGCATATGCATTTTACGTGTATGTTTCAAAGCTCTGGCATTCATACTCCTGACTAAAGTCATTCTGTCCTTTATTATGTCGATATGAATGTACTCACCAAACTCTAACTCTGCAGCTGTTGAAGCAGTCTCATTGTCGAAAGATAATTCACCGGAATTTGCTGAAACAATATAATAAAATGTGACCCGACGTGTGACTTTTGGTCCAAATGCTAAAATGACGTCACAAAGTAAAATGACGTTAAAATAATGCATCAAATTTTTATGTTTTTAAGAGGATTTTCACCGGCCCACAAAACTGTAAAAAGCTTTTCAGTGACAAAATTCTTTACAGGTGATATAAATATATCATATCCTTGCAAAATTGTCTCATTAAATTAACCCCAAATGTATTGATAAAAATATATCGCCTTTATACTTGAAATGTACACCGTTTATGATGATTTAGGCATTTACTTCAAAGTGGTGATATTGACATAAATAATAGGAATATTTTCGTTTTGTTTTTAAAATTGATATTTTCAAACATAGCCCTTTCAAACGATACCAAATTCTCAATATCGCTAAAATAAGCAATTGGACCCAAAATGTCAGACTCGGACACAAATATATAATTAAAAAGGTATTTTTTATAACGACTGTTTTGTTAACCATTATGATTCTCACACTTTTAATCTAAATAAAGCTTAAGTTTTCTTCAAACTTCTTCTCGAATATTTATAATAAACACATTATTTTATTCCAGCGTTTACTTAATATGCGCATACCTTAATATCTTATGCCTGTGAAACACAAATACACAGCGTCTTGTGTTACATGTTTACCTATAAAATACTCGTTTTTACTTTGCTGTTTTCTGCTAAATACAAGGGCCAAACATTATGAATATAATTAAATCTAGTAAAACAGTGTGTGCGATATGGTAAAATTACAATATGAATGCGTTTATCGAAAGAGTTTGCATAATTCGCCGCCGCCAGTGTGTATTCGAGCCATGTTTCCATATTGTGATTAAAGATAGCCAACCCAAAACAAACAAATAATTAGCTGAATCTAGAATAATATGGGGACATAAAAATACTGCAACGTTTTTTCGTCTAAGATAATGTTCATGCGAATATTTGCCACAATTCTGACTAGTTACGCTATTGTCTACAATAACCCCCACCCACCCCAAAAGCATCAATAAATATAAAAGTTAATGATATCAAAGATGTCAAAACACAAAATATTACGAAATAATATTGTATACTACTTAAAATACTTAAGTATCACTGTTTCATGTTCAAATATTATGATAAAATTCGAATACTTAACGACCAAGTTTGAGGTTTTTGTGAAGAATGTGTATTTCCCACAAAGCAGTACACGACGTTATCTTTTCTCTCTATAAGTCAGTTAGTTTGCAAGGGAGAAGTTATAACCACGAAAATGAGAGTGTTTTACGACCTGAACCTTTTATACATGCTTTAGCCCTACACTTGAAATACAATCTCTCTTCTGGAAAGTTGTATGAAATGGCGAATAATCGTTTGAGACAACGGCATTGCAAAATTGAGTAATGGAGTTGAAATGCTTAAAGCAAAAGCTTCATAATGTCACGTTGCAAGTCATCTGTGCGTGTCACATTGCGTAGTAACGAGAATGCAGAATCGCTTTCAAACGCAATGGAATGTTGTTTATAGACATTTAGCATAGACATTTAGCAGGTCGCTGCATTATACCTAGGGCACTCTAGTATGGTGGGGCCACAATGGGGTCAACCACTCTGAGTTGACAGTTAGCACCAGCTCATTTCTCCTCTTTGGAGCCACAGCCAACAAGATGCCTTTTCAGCTGCACTACTGACTGAGCGGATTGCTTGCTTTCTCTGTTGGCCAGTGATTCCTAACTCAGTCTGTATCTTCCATAATTACTTCTACAGTCTTCAGTCAACTGGGTGTACTTCGCTGATTTACGTTCTTCATAACATCTCTCTTCCCCATGTACAGTCAGTTCAATGAGCACAATCTTCTTGTCCTGGGGGTACAATACAATGTCTGGTCGACGAGTTGTCTGGACCACCTCTGGGAAAACGCGTAGCTTGTCCAGGTCTAGGGGCCTTGTGACAGCGTTGTTGAGCAAGAACTGAGAGCGTGCTCCAGTGTTTCTCTCTTGCCACAATGAGTACACGATCTGTCATCAGTATGTGTTCTTCGATGGAGGTTAGCTGGTGTCGGTAGAACGTCGTAAACGCTGCGAAGAAGGAAGTTTATATGGACTGGCTCCATCTGATAGAAATCTGACAAGGCAAGTTTTCTCTGTCCTAGATTCCACTTGGTAGATGCTCCTTGACCTCTGGCGTTCAATCATTTCAAAGCCTAGATACCTAACAGTTGTGGTACTAAAAATGTCAGCATGTCTGAGTCGTGACTGTTGTGACATTACTGCTTGGCCGACTGACCACTTTCTACCGGTCCTGAGTTTGATACCGGCTCTTTGAATGCATTTACAAGGAAAGTCCTTGAATGTCATCAGAAGGCAAGCTTTAGAGACATTTAACTCTTCGACCAATGAAGAGACTGGTCGCTTGAGTCTCCCTGCTGCACTGTATAGACCTAGGCTTGTGATGCATTGGAGGAGGCCAAATCACCGAATATGCTTATTTATCTGACGATCTAGGATTTCTGCTGTTGATTTTGGGACCTTGTACAACATCAAGGGTCAGCTGAGTCTTGGTAGTAGCGAGTGTTGTTAGTTCCACACGTTGAAATTCCTGTAAGTCCGGTATTGTCTATAGTCTTTAGAGTTGGATCAAATTAACCTGGAGCTGGATGATAGCTTTCTTGTTCTACAGGGTGGCGTCAAACCACTTCACAAAGCACTTGTGTATTGTCTGTAATCCTTGGGATGTCTTCGCCTTGAATCTGCATGGCCACTTACGGCAGTATCTTCCCCTTCCTGAGTACAAGGTACTTTCTTGGCTTGAACTTCATAATTGCCCTGGATGCTGTTTCTTCCCGAATACCCAGAACCCATCTTGTTTGGATGTGTGATTGTGTTGTTATGATGATATCGTCCGATTTGGGCATCCTAATGCCAGATGTCATCTTGAAACCCATTGTCCTGTGTTATGCTGCCTTCAATATTCATGAGATTTATGCCAAAGACAAATAAGATGATAGAGACTGTGCATCATGTAACTATACCCCTTTCAACGTTGATCCAGTCAGTGGAAAAGTCTGAAGTGCTGAATCTAAGACGAACGCTGCTGTAGTAACTCATATCAGCATCTTCCTCTTGTCTGTGATATGTGATATGGCATGTTCATTCACCTCGTGTGGAAGAGATCCATAGGCATTGTCAATGTGTAACCAAAGTACTGTGCGTTTGCTGTTGTCGACGCCTGCTTCCCTGATTAGCCTTGTTATGGCTTCGGTATGTTCAAGACATCCTGAAAAGCCCAGAATGCCAGATTTATGGACTGAGGTGTGATGGCATATTCATTTTCTGTAACGAAGAAAGATATCCTCTTGACAACAATTGAGAACAATAACTTTCCCTCTACACTCAGAAAGAATATTGTTCGGAAATTGTTGATGTTTTCCGACCTTTTCTCCTTTGGTGTTAGGCATCCTTCTGCTTCATTCCCGCAATCAGGAACTGTTCTCTTTACGCCAGCCGATCTTGATTAGGTTCTACAGTTTCTTCAAAAGCTTCGTGCGGTACTTGTAGATCTCACTTGGTCCTGGGGCTGACTCCGCTCGGGCCATCATTACTACCTCACGAACTTCACTCAGTGTTGGCTCAGTCAACGTGAATGGATGTGTAGACGGGTCTACTGAGCGAATCTGCGGGCATTCCCCCAAAGTTCTTCTCTCTGGGAGTCGGGTACGCCTTGGCTTCATCTTTGCTGCTCGTAAGTATTCCTGACTTCTCATCACTGAGCACGGTTTTGGAGAACTTGTATGGGTTGGAGATTACACTGCTCTATGTCTCTTTCTTTTCTTTCCTGCCTCTCAGTTGTAGTCAGGCGTTTTCGTTTTTTCTAATGATATCCTTTAAGGCTACTTTCCCAGCCTTGATTGAAAAGAACATTTTTTTTTAAAATGTCGGCAAAGGATTAAAAACATGCATATCAAGTTACATTAAATTAGATCCATACATTTCTCAAAGGAATGTCAGTATAGAATTGTAGCACATTAAAAGTTAAAACCCATACAAGTTCTCCAAAACCGTGCTCAGTGTTGAAAAACACAACAATATATGTTTTCTAAATGTCTGTTGCGTCATGATGTTGTAAGAGTTTTTGTGTCGTCCCTTGTGTTAGTTTTTGTACGGGCCATTTTGTCATGGTGCCCTTAAACATGACATATCTGTTGCAAAAAACACAAAAATATATGTTTTCTAAATGTCTGTTGCGTCATGATGTTGTAAGAGTTTTTGTGTCGTCCCTTGTGCTAGTTTTTGTACGGGCCATTTTGTCATGGTGCCCTTAAACATGACATATCTACATTGTTTACAACATTCTTTGTTTGAACATCTCTTCAATTTATATATCTACATTGTTTACAACATTCTTTCTTTGAACATCTTTTCAACTTATATTGCAACAAATCTTAACTGTCACAAACGCTTTATTTTCTAAACATTGATTTAAAAACAAAGAAAAGTGAAATTTCCTTAAATTCCTATCGTGTTTGTGTCTTTAATTATTTAAAATGTGTAGACTTATACAGACGATTCCAGAATCGATAAATTGACCGCCGCCTTTTGTGGTCACGTGACACGCTCAGCACCGTGGTACTGAAACATTCATAGCGCATTAGCCGCTGTACACACAGTACTAACGGTGAAAATCGATAGAGCTGGCTAAAGACACCTGTCTACTTCAAACCTGATTATCGCTATTTTTTAGTATCCGTAGGTTAAAACACCCAATGTAAGTTTGAAAGCTATTAGAATTATCTTTCATCCAATACAAGTTTTATTATTAAAATCCCAATATATCGTTATTTAATGACGCGTTAAAAAATTGAAACCGAAATTCTATCAGTGTCTTCTGTTACAGTGCTCATAATTAATCATTATTTCAAACTATTTTAAGATTTTGTTGCTACCAATTGTTAAATTATTGGTCACAATTAATCAATTCCAAATCAAATCCATTAAATATTCCAGTGTAACAGTTTATTTAACATCAGCGAAATGCGAACATCGGACGCTATTATAAATAGCACGCACGAACACGGCATGCGCTATGTCTTAATATTGTTATGTTATAACGTCAAATCTTTTTAAATGTCTACATGTTTGAAAGATAATAAAATTATCTTTCATTTGATAACAGTTTCGTTATTTTACTCCAATTATAACGTTATGAAGCAATGCGTTAAACAAATAACGGCCGTAATTTCAAATGCGGTATTTTCTCTTTATCGTCTGTTACCGTGTTCCCTTTCGCTCATGATAGTTCATCATTTCAATTTTTTATCTTTCATTGCTACTTACTGTTAAATTATAGTATATTTCGTCATATTGTTCAACTCCAAAACAAAATCATTAAAAATTCCAGTGTAACAGATCATTAAACATCGAGCGAAATGCGAACAACGGACGCAATTATAAAAAAGCACGCGATAATATGGCACGCGATATGTCTAAATATTGTCATATTATAACGTCGAACTGTTTTAAATGGCTATTTGTTTTAAAGATAATAAAATTATCTTTCATTTGATAACAATTTCATTATTTTACCCCAATTATAACGTTATGAAACAATGCGTTAAAAACGCGGCCGTAATTAGAATGCGATCTTTTTTCTTTATGGTCTGTTACCGTGTTCGTTTTCGCTCATAGTTTGTTCATTATTTCGAAATATTTTAAGATTTTGTGCTACTTATAGTTAAAGAAAAGAATATTTGGTCATTAATGTTCAATTCCAAATCAATATCGTAAAATATTCCAGCCTAACAGTTCAGTCGTTCGGAATACATTCTTTTCGGCAAAGTGTGCGGGAAGGAACTATCATTTGGCCGTAGATGAATTTAAAAAGGCATAATATAAACTAATATCTTTATTTTATGATATTCTATAATATAAATAGCGTTTGTAACAAGTGCCATTTTATTTCCTTTTCAGATTTACGTTCATCCGAAAACGAAATTAACAACGCTGGCAACCGAACTCATGACGCGGAGATCGAATATTGAAACAACTCATTTTGGGAATGCGCGATTCTGAAGATATCAAACTATGAACAAAAACAATATAAACGTTTTGTAAAACATTGTATAATTATATTGTACATGTTTTATTTTAGGTCATTTACAACAGGACTTTATAGAAATATTTAGTTTTTTTCTTGGTTTTACACGCACCGCTCGTGTTATAGCAATCAGGTCCATACATGGGTATGCGTAATACCTAAAACTACCCCCAGAAGTGTCAACAGAGTACAGACAAATGCCTTTAAATTGTTTTATGACATCTACACTGGATTAGTAAAGTGTCAGGCGACTTAAATTGACTTTAATTGCCCAACTGACCATCTGTTTCGATCAACGCGAATTTTATTGGAGTAATAAAGTTGACACGTGTACGAGTTCTCCAGATATACATGTATTTCTTTGACAACAGCGAAATGATCTTTGAAACCGCTAAACCTATTTAATGCAATAATAAATTATATAAATGATTTATTGAATGAAAATAGCACAGTATTGAAGTAAACAGTGCAA
>Ga0224511_10004658_pt1 | contig 10463 bp, 8 predicted proteins | sample SF_May12_sed_USG_2_FD_169988 | JGI IMG/M metagenome (GOLD analysis project Ga0224511, IMG submission 169988) | Sediment microbial communities from San Francisco Bay, California, United States - SF_May12_sed_USGS_8_1 | ecosystem: Environmental > Aquatic > Marine > Sediment | place: USA... | reverse complement strand
GAGTGAAGTTGGGATGCCTTTCAGTAGACATCAGAATGGCTCTGTCTTGTGTTAAGTTTCGATGCCACTGGATTTAAATCAGAAATGTTCTGTGTTTAAATCAGAAGTCGTCTGTCTTGCGTAAAGTTGGGATGCCACTAGGTTTAAATCAGTTTGCCTCTGTCTTGTGTAAAGTTGGGATGCCACTAGGTTTAAATCAGTTTGCCTCTGTCTTGTGTAAAGTTGGGATGCCACTAGGTTTAAATCAGTTTGCATCTGTCTTGTGTAAAGTTGGGATGCCACTACGTTTAAATCAGTTTGCCTCTGTCTTGTGTAAAGTTGGGATGCCACTAGGTTTAAATCAGTTTGCATCTGTCTTGCGTAAAGTTGGGATGCCACTAGGTTTAAATCAGTTTGCATCTGTCTTGTGTAAAGTTGCGATGCCACTACGTTTAAATCAGAATGTGTCTGTCTTGTGTAGAGTTGGGATGACGCTAATGTACAAAGTCGACCTGGAAAAATAAAAACACAATGACGGTAGATTTTAAATACATTCTTAACTGTAAATGTATTTGCACTGATGTAGTCTGTTATAAACAAAAAGTATCAAGTAATCCTCAAAGTGCGCAAGGTGCGTGTTCATTATAAAATAAGGACTCTTGCAGACACATATTTCGAGTATATTTGAACAAAATATGTACATGGTTTCATTTACTATTTTGTGTGTTTCATATTTTAACATTACATTATAAACCGTAAAGATTTTTTCACACTGCTAGATCTAGCTAAATACTATACAATAAAATTAAATTTCTAAATAATTATTTATCGAGTTACTTCCCTTCGATAAAAATTAATTTATTTAATGCAATACTTAACATTGCCTAAATAAAATAAGCACCAAAAGGAAACAGCGGCGAGGTGAATGGTTTTAAACATGCCATATGTTTTAACGTTATTAATTTCATGAAACTTCTGCTACAATGCTGCAACTGTAAGATTCCATTATGATGCATCTAACCTAAAACCACATGTTGGCGGTATATATACCTACGCATGCTTAGAGTCGGGAATTCTTGTCTCTTGGAACCTCAGATAGCTCTGACATCTGGCCGCTGAAATAAACAAATCACACCAATTCATAAAAACATTACAGTGAATAAAACTACAAAAAAAAAAAAAATCTGACGCGCATCATGAACGTTAGTCTGCTGTTGCTGCTGCTACTATACTCTGTCCGCCAGTATATACATTTATTCCGTATTACAAAAATGTGTTTACAATATTTTTATTTAAAATATAAAAAGGCCTATGGGTGTGAAACTTTACCCTAAAAAATTAATCACCGGCACGGTCTGAAAAATGTTTTAAAGTTTCCATCAGATACAATTTCATTCATGGGGTGCAAACATAAATCTTGTAAAACAAATTATGCAAATGTTGATACAATATATTGCAAATGCATGACCGATTTTAACACAAAACGCATCTGGTTTGAATATACAACCTTATAACCGGACGGTTCACCCTCGTTGTTATAAAGATAAAAATCCAAAAATAAAGTTAAACACCCAACCATTCACTGACACTCAAAATTAATGGTAAATTAGTGTTTATGTCATTTTAAATAACCTGTATTTAGAAGTAATTTCATTTATGTCCGCTCAGATTGATATCAATGTTAAATAAACATATACTATTATCATATAATTACATTTTCCATAGTCACTAATATTATGTGTCATCGTTACTAGTATTCTAAATTTGACATGTACACAAACTAAACTTATGTCATGTACGGGTATGTGTATTTATTACCAGAGTTCGGTTTTAACATTTTTCCAAGTACATGTATTGTACATTTAAAGTCATATTTTTTAGTTATTCTTTTGTTTTAAAAATTATTAAAATTATTGAAGCATTTGCGTAAAAGTTTAAAGGGACGCTGTAAACTTCTTTCAAATGTAACACCGGAAATTACTTTTTATCGACGATGTACTGCTGCGCATGCTCATGCTCTTCTTCCGGCATATTCCAGAAGATGGCGTCCTCGAACAGATCATCCACTTCCGATAGCTGATCCTGGTCGAAAATTGGCAGCTTCATAATGAACCCTGCAATGGAGTAGTTGGTTGTCAGTTTGGGTGTCATTTTTTTTCTCCTTTTTTTCAAATATTTTATTTATAATAACACATTATTACCACCATTTTTTCTATACATATGTTCATAGCATTGTGTATGTTTTTATAGAAAAACATTAAACAATTAAAATGCTTTTTTTTTTTAAATTATCTTCATCAACCAAAACACAAAATGTCGCCTTGGGTGTCTTTGTCCCCATTTTCGAACCCATGTTCTGGGTTGTTTTTGAACAGGAATCGGGACTAGGGTTCAGTCGGAAAAGGGAATCAGGACTAAACAAAATACATTTACAAGTAAACATGAAACGCAGAACTCGATAAGAGAATACAAAAAAAGTTTAAATATGTAGATTTAAATATAACTACTTCTACTAAAATTAAGCATGGCGATATGTTATAATAGGACGAAATACATTTGTAACCGCATTTTATTATGGTTTGACTTATTCCTGTATTTGCTCCTGAACGAAATGAGGACTCGCCTTTAACGCTAATCTGTTCTCGCCTTCCAAAGCATTGTTTCTGGTCAGAAATCAGTGGCATAAAGAAATGAAGACAGTGTATGCAGTGGTTTCAGGGACAGTTTGAGATTTTAAATGCATTTAGTTGTCATCGAAAATAATTTCAATGTGAAACATATAAGTAGGTTTTAAAAATACGAAACAGGCGTTACGATATTCGCTGACGATTGGTATCTTCCACAACAATTATTTGCACAAAATGGGAACTGTATCTTGCTTTGCATACAAATAGCATAATAAAACACTATTTGATACATTGTTTTGACAGCGAAACTTGGTTGTTTTGGTTGTGATGCGCATAAAGATCTTTTATCTCAGCAAATTCATCCGCATAGACCTTGTATTTAGTTACATTTTAGGTATTTACCTATGCATTTCCGCCACAAACAGAATTCAACGATCTCACGTTTACACTTATACAATGAAATATGCCCCTATGCGCATAATTTGTCAAAAGGAGGTAGGCCAGAATAGGTCATAACATTATTATTATTATAAATTGGCAGATGCAAACGATGTAACCCTAGACGAATACGGTTTCTGATGGTGGAATTTTTGCATTAATTTGTCATAAAATAGCGCATGTTTGTAAGTGTTTACTTGCTCTAAAGTAAGCTTCAGAATTTAATTTTGTTATAAGATATCGCATATCAGTAAGTGTTTTCTTGTTCAAATGAAGCTTTCATATTTTTGAAACCATGCAGTAATACAAATATCTGTACAGATTTTAAAACGCCAGTAGCATGTGCTGAGTAACAAATCCTGAAGAAAAGCTTGAATATTTTTGTTAAAATTATGTGTATCCAACGAAGACCATTTCAGTGATCCCACCTTAAAATAATGTCAATCACCTGTTATGATCCCGCCCAGAATGGCGATACCCAAGGTCACGATAAGTGCAAGCATCTGGTACCCGCCCTGAGTTCCGCTGCTCCATCCCTTGCCGGGTTCAAACCCTGCGCCATGAGTGAGGGTGAAGTTTACAAATGCCGGGCCTTCTTTGGGTACGGTGTATGGGAATATCTCGTACTTGCTATAGAAAATAGACAAATAATGCATTAAATGCTGTATCAAAATAGAGTGGACTAAACAAGTGTAGCTCCAGAACCTTATGAAAAAACTAGATGTGTTATGAAATTTCACACCTCATAGATTAAGTTCTACGTAATAAGTACCATGAACCTATGACTTTTTACACGTGTCCTTATTGAACATTTAAGAATACAAACGGTTGACCGGAACCGGAAGTGTTACCTGATTCCCCACTTCTCCTCTGAGCTCAAGGCGGCCATGATGGCACCGGCTATGGCCGCCAGGACGCCTGGCATGCCGTGCAGGTTGTGCACGCCGCACGTGTCGTGGATCCGCAACTTTCGCTCCAGGAAACCCTATATACCGGAAATAAAATGTACATGTTTTACTAGTATTACAATGCAGTATGAAAGTTTTTGATAAACACTCATTCAAATACAATTACATAACACACGTAAATATGATGAGTGTTTGAAGATGCTTTGCCTGTATCTTTAGGTCAGAATTCTCTATATCTTACATTTTAACAATTTTTATGCAGTAAAACCTACTCTCGTAAATATAAGCGTCTACCAAATGTAGTTATCCATGCATGTAAAATATTACAAAAATTGAATTTGTTGAAAAGGTGTGGCCTGCAAATTTGGCTTTGTTTATTTACGTTTCGACCCATTGCGTTCAAACAATAAAATAGCTTGACAGCTATCGATACTTTCAGTGGACTTGGTGGTCCAGAGGAAATGCAAGATGTCCCGGGTTCAGATCCAAGCTCTGGCAAGGATTTTTATGTTAGATTTTGTGTTTTGTTGTGGTTGAGGTCATTATTTGTCACGAACTTTTGTAATTCCTTTTGCAGTGTTAATTATTTTAGTATACAGTACTTAACGTATTGCAAACTTTGTCACCGATTATAAGGGTATCAAGCTACAGACCTAGCAACTTAAAGAAACATGATTATAAACCTTATATGGCCTCATCGCACCCGAGTCAAATTTCCATCCAGAAATTCACCCAGACTTGTTTATTTGTTAATTTGCAACGGGGTGAGGTAATTTCAAGCTACGCAGCATAATATTATGCTACACGATATTATAGTGCCCTGCGGGAGATTCAAAATTTTCACCAAAATAAAAACTGTTTTTGTGGCCGTTGTTACCCTAAGAAAATCGAGTCATGAATTCCTACCACAGAGCGTGCAACAAATACCTGAATGGAATAGTAATGAAACCGAAACATTGTAAAAGCTTGCTTGAAAAGATAGTTCGACATCGTTTAAAAATGTGCAGTTTTTTTCTTAAAACTTGTCTACAACCAAATAGTTATCATTTTACATTGCTTCAGAAGGTGTTGGTTGAAGGTGCTGTCGCGCTGATGGGTGGCTAACCAGCAACATGGAACAGTTAGGACATTGAGTCTAGCTATCAACAATGTACAGCATTGCAGTCAGGTCCCTTGTACCAAATCGAACCACGTGAACATACATGTACATGTACGAATAAATCAGCATGCACCATGACTTTGTATTTCGAGGTTCAACGTATAGGATGCGTTTTCTGTTAATTAGATGCGCAGTACTTCAATTATAACCATGTTTACTATCCTCGGTGATGAACCTCAACAATGCACAATAACAATTTATTCTCACTCGCTTGAGAAAATGGCTTTACCAGCATATATCACTCATCTCTCGGTGAAGCCGAATAAAGGCCATGTTTAGACGACACCTATTTGATGTTGCCATAAACGCTTTTGTGAAAAACGGTTTCAAATTTTCATATGAAATATTAAACTATTTTAATAGATAATGGAAATTTAAATGCTTAATATAACGCCACATTTGTCATCTGTCGTTGTACGTGTAAAAGCACATATTTTTTATAATGTTTACATCTGTGCAGCAGGCCTATTTGAAGCACATACTGCGTCATGTGCGAATTCATGCTTAATGACAAAAGTACAATTTTGCAATGTGCAAGTTACATCAGTACTCGGTTGCTTAAAAGTGCACTGAATGTAAGGGTCAGTCCAATATTTGCCTGGCTTCAAAAGTAAAAGATGTTAAATGCCTTCTAATTTCAATGGAAGTTACCACCTTTAAATCATCAATATGTTTAAAGGCAGCAAGTTTTTTCTTTCAAGTTCGTCTCATTTTCTCTTAAGTTACCGCGTACTTTAAACAAATAGTGAAATGAAATAATTAAAAATAATTGTTGAGCATTGCAAGAAAATGTAAGTGATCCATAATGTAATACGAGCAGAACGTTGCTATTTCCGGGAGACATTCGCATGTGTTGAAAACTTTGTATGCATATCATCACAATTATATCTTGTGAACAGTTATTAACATTACAACTATAGCACATAGCCACACGAACTCATGTTGTAATATAGCTATATTTTGTATCCCTATAATGTACATTTGAAGTGGATACAGTGGCTTTAAGCGAAAACGGTGCGTCCCTATTGAGAGACATCGATGGAGTTTATAAAGCGCCATCAGCTTGTAATGAACTTTCCCTCTTATATAGACTTGCATATATGTATAAAACAAACACACCCATACGAATTGTGTAAAACCCAACAACATTTTATTTTATGGGCGTTTTTCATATAATTATATAAAACAGCAACAAACATGACCTTGCAATTCAGAAAAAACCTTGACCAGCACTTTGGTTAGTAACAACTTGGTTCAATCCCATAATCCTCCGTTTTGAAACTCTGCAGGCGTACCATTATAATGTAGATAGCTTGGCTGATAAAAGGTGCCATGATGTTTTTGAGTGGTCATTGAAAAGAGTACATCGCATTCAAATGAAACACGATTACAAAAGAATAGCTGAGCTCTTGTTCCGCCTATTCAATTTTGTACAGGCTTGTACGGTTTATCCTTCAATGTTTATTGAAAGGACTACGGTTTTTAGTTAAACTGTCTTTAATTTAGACAAATACCTGGTATTTTTGACAAAAGAAAACAAACCATGTTTCACATTCTGGACACACAACTTAAAATATATATTTTTTAATTAGCATATGTACGCACCATAATCTTATATACAGGTAAATCTGCTTTATGTCACGACAATGTACCAAATGGAATATTTCATAGCATTTTTGTTGATACTAAATCCCCATGATAAAAATAATTATTCCTAGTCACAGAAATAAAAATGATAAATTATTATTATGAAGTGTTTTAGATAAGTAGTGGAAATGACATAACTCGCTATGACGTGTTTATAACCAGTAAAAAAGATGACATAACTCACCATAAAAAATTATCTATTATGTTATTCTATTGTCACTGACAGAAAACACATTACTAGTTATCACCAGAAGATGGTTATAGCCAATAACGGAAATTATAAAACTCGCCATAAAGCCAGTAACGGAGATGACAAAGCTCACCATGACGTGTTAAAAGACAGTTACAGAAATGACACACATTACTGTGACGTGTTTGAAGACAGAATATACAGTAACAGAGGTAAAATGGCTCACCATACTGTGTTTATGGTCAGTAATGGAGATGTCACACCTCACCATAATATGTTTATGGTCAGTAATGGAGGGGGGGGGTGGTGTGTTTATTTACCCTCGCCTTCGGGCTTGGCCCATTCGGCGAGCAAACCAGTAATGGAGATAACAAACCTCCCTTTTATATGTTTCTAATCAGTAACGGAAACGACATATCTCACCATTAAGTGTTTATAGCCAGTAACGAAAACGACACATCTCACCATAATGTGTTTATAACCAGTAACGAAAACGACACATCTCACCATAATGTGTTTATAATCAGTAACGGAATCGACATATCTCACCATTAAGTGTTTATAGCCAGTAACGGAGATGAAGCCGGCCACAGATCCCATGAGGAGGGCGCCGAATGGCTGTAGAGGCATGTTCGCTGTTGTTCCCACCGCCACGCCGCCCGCTAGTGTCGCGTTCTGGATAAACTCCTGAAGGCAGAACGTGAAATGACGTCATGGATTCTTATTATTTCCTTTTTATACAATAATTAAGAATTTGTATAATTATTTCTACATACAATTATTATGTTCGCCTTTTGTTGTGCCGTGCAAATTAAATTCGATAGGAAAGGGCCAACGAAAATGCATTTCCAATGAAACATTCTCCGAATAAAGGTCAAATAATGGTCAATTCTGTTTTGCTTTTTGCCCACTTGTCTATAGTTCGTTCAAGGTACCTATTTCACCTGAAACAAGGCCATGTAAGATCACGTTTCAGTACTCATTTTAAGGGCAAAAGACAAGCGTATCACGTTTCGTTTTAACTGCCATTTTTTAACAGTTCGTATAATAGGGACGTGAATACTATCCGCATTTTATGAAATTGGTTGTCAGTGTACGTGATGGTTATCTTAAAGAATCAGCCTTACAAAATAAGACTGATGGAACTGTATTTGTAAAAAGAACAAGGCGTTGTTAATGCGACCGTTACACATCTTAGATTCAGAACAATGTCAACTATTCCACAAGGTCTTTGTTTGAAAACGTTCGACAATGATGCACTGGTGCAAATTCGAGCAAATACGACGTTGTAGGCAATTTCATTTTCATAAATCATTATAATCACAGAATATAAAATCACAAAGGTTTCAAGCTAGAAGTCTTCATGAACTACGGTACCAAAGAGTCACGGTTCGGGCCCTAGTCGGTCTAAACGTACGGCATCATAAAGAGAGGGCCAATTATAACACGATAAATCGATTTTTGTTTTTAAAGTCTGAAGAACGAAGTACCAAAAAATATGTAAATGTGTGTGATTACCATGGTGAATTTGCCCTTCGCATCGTACAGTGCCGACATGGCAAACGTGACGACGGTGCACGCGGCGAGAGATAAGTACGTGTTAATGAAGGCACGGTGTTGCTCGTCCCCAGCCGCACCGCCTCCATTGAAACTCGGCCAATACATCCACAGGAATATCGTACCTGAAAATATACAGTTACTAGAACATGAGAATATAGTTATTTAAAATACAAAGAAACTAAAGAAAACCATCATTTTGCATTAGTCATAGTTTTCCATAGTTGTATTTTCCATATAACTTTTTACGGCAATTAAGTACTGCATTTAAATTATCTTGTTAAAACACCAAATACCAACACATATTTAATCATTTAACCAAAACATCATAATATTATACAATTCGTACCAATCATTGAGAAGAGGTCGGAGTGGTAGACCGACTCGGCCTTGTGACTACTTGCCACCTTCTCGTTGTATAACACGCGTGCCACGGCCAGGCCGAAATACGCACCGAACGCGTGAATGTACATGGACTCGCCCACGTCTACGGCCTAAATCAACAGACATGTCAGAATAAACACAGCTTTTGTCGGATCGGACGAATAGCGTCTTCCGGCCACTGAGCAAGAAAAATAAAGTCAACAGACTTACTAATGTTTACCGCCTCAGTATAACCAATGAACCGCAGAATCTTTAATTCGCTCATGTTATTAATGATAATATATTTTTTACTAATTTATTTTATATAATTTGAATCATTAGTATTTTTTTAGAAATATTACAGTATGTTACCATGCAATGTAGTATCTTTATAAACGTGGTATGAGCAAGCCACTCACGTGGAACATATCATGGCAGATCCAGCCGTTTATCTGAGCGAGGACAACCTCAATAATGGCCATCACAGTCAGCTGGACGGGCGTCGTCTTACCCAGCACCGCCCCGAACGATATCAGCACCGTCGCCGAGGCGAAGTCCGCCGTCACCATTCTGCAAACAATGGTTCAACTTTCTATAGGCCCCCAGCTATAAAGAAGCAAATATGATGCTTTATAGTGCATAATATGTATATTATATATCAAGTGTTGAAGGTATGGCAATTTGCGTTCGACAGCCACATATGACATATGTCATAATCTTGCCTTTTGACAAGGTTATTGTCATGATTCCATAAAAGGGACAACGGTTCATGTCCCAGAGGTATTCAGTAGTTCTCTTTCACAGTTTCTGTCATCGTCAGCTGTGTGCTTATTCTTATGAACTATTGTCTCTAAACGGCGGACCATTGTCTGCAGTTCAAATTAACGAGACCTGCAAACGACATGCGGATTAATAGGTAAAACCTGTCTTACAACTGACATTATTCCTACTTTTGTAAACAAAAAATATACATCAAGCGTTTTACTAATATAATAAGCGCCAGGTACTTAAAAGACGAAGAACGCTTCATTTCCCCATGACCGAGTTACGACATTGTTGACAGATATAGTCCACCGTGACATCAGCAATTACGACAATGTTAGCAGCTCTAGCGGTGCCACATCAGCCAAGAGGCCGCTGTCCTGTCAATTCAATGATTTGAGGTCAGTTTGATGTTAGGTTTTCGAGGTCAGTGATGCTGATTGCCTGGGGCTGCTTATGGGCAAATTTTATGCAAACATTGCAATAGTTGATATTCATAGTCGAATAAACCAATATTGATGCCTTAAATCGTCTCTCTTTGTCATGTACAAAAAGGCAGAAAATCAGCATTAAATATAACAAAAGGACGCGCGCTAGGTACGACGACGTTAGTACTCAGTGGAAATATTATTAAATACCATAATTTCAAGGATCAGTGGGCCCAAAATGAAATCAATTTAAACACAAAAAGAAGCCCCCCAAACGATTAAGGTTTACAGTTCCTAATTAAAACACACATTTGCAGCAATACAGAAGCATTACAAACCTAGTAAAATTTAACCAGTTTACATTCTGAAAGTAATGACCGGACCGCTTTTTACATTTTGTTATTA
>Ga0224511_10004657_pt1 | contig 10464 bp, 6 predicted proteins | sample SF_May12_sed_USG_2_FD_169988 | JGI IMG/M metagenome (GOLD analysis project Ga0224511, IMG submission 169988) | Sediment microbial communities from San Francisco Bay, California, United States - SF_May12_sed_USGS_8_1 | ecosystem: Environmental > Aquatic > Marine > Sediment | place: USA... | reverse complement strand
TGATTATGATGTACTAGTATGCTTTCGACTTTGTCAAGCTACAGCTTAAGACAGAACGTAAGTGTAATTTGTATTGGTTAAGACGTGAACATATTCAAAACTACATTTGAAATCCTCATGTTCTTATTAACAATATGGTCCTTAAAACGCTTGGCCGCTCACGTAAGCAAAAGTGGTTTCTTTATTGTAACAATTATAAGGAACCATCAGAGTTTTGTCGTAGTGTTAATTTTCTGATTCATGATTGTTTTAAAGATTCTAGAGAGCTCCTTGACAATGCCTCGAATCTATTTTTAGACATAGATAAGGAGGTGTTTAAAGTATTCATTTTTGCACATTCTGGTTTACACTAGGAGTCTGTCTTTTATCATGAAGCGCTACTTGAATAAAATGTGGGCGACGGACGATGGACCACGAAAGATGAATAGAAGGCGATCACAGAAGCCGAGTTGCGCACCATAAACACTTACTAATACTAAATATTAATAATTCATCAAAACGGTTACCTTTTATGATGAAACCGATGTCTAAAAGGCGGTCCCTGTCTGCATTATATACTTGGAGGTCATCAATCACACCAGCGAGATACTTTTCTGCATACATTACTGTGTTTGCCCGCCCTATGTAGAAGTTGTTATACTTGGGGTTATCTTCATATCTGTTGTATTCACTCCGTTTAACCTGTGCAACAAGTTTATGGTCAAAATATACTTCGAGACCGGAAATGAGATTCCACGTGACCTCTATAAAGTACCAGACGCCAGTGCGCATGTCAGAAACAGAGGTGTGCCAACGTCGGTCGCCATGTTGGATGTAAGCGTGGAGATCTTGGTTTTCAATCATCAACGTGAATCCACTTCTGCTTGAACTCATGATATACATATTGTCAAACAAATCTTTGAAGTTGACCCAAAAGCGAACAGTCACTCCGTACATGCACAAGGACACGTTTCCAAGACACGAACTTGTGAACTGACCGAGATCGATGTATTCCCCAAGTCCGGGTATTTCCGCTGCGGAGTTAAATTTTCCCGGAACTTGCCGAAGTAAACCTCGTGTTTTCGGTTCAAAATCGCGAACGACTAATTTTCCACTTTCAATTTCATCCATGGAAATGTGTAATGAATAAATTGGTCCTGAAAAGTTTTCATAATTCATTTTACAATTATATGCAGTGGTATAATAATTAATTAAGAATATTCTGTATACTGCTCGTAACTGTAAACAGAAAAAATCTACGCAATTCAAACACCTTTCGCAACAGTGAAATATTTAGGCTACCAATCAATAAGACATAATGCAATCACCCAATTCCCTGAGAACGGATTCTGACAACTCTTTGGCCCAGAACTGTAGTTCGTCAACCGTAACAACTCCACCACGTGACCCAGTTACGTTGTTTGATTGGCAGATAGTGAAGTCATTGCTATTTTTAGACGTGGACGGAGACCTGAAAATAATTAACTGGCTTATATATTTGAATAAGCGGTTTTATTTTTAACTATTTTCTATTAAATCGACGACATTAATATGTGTGTATCATAATTATTTTCATCTACAGATTATGTATGTAGCAATAACATTTTGTGACTTTACACTTATTATTTTAGTGAAACCTTTCAAGTGCTAATTATGTTGGTAAATGTATGTCAGTTTTAAGAACATTAAGTGTACAAATAAATACACCAAATAATAAACATCAATGTATGTTAAAATAATTAATGCAGCTATTTAAAGGTACGTGTGGCACACAAAAAGGACCACTAATTAGGACACCTATGGTTTTCCCAGGTCGAAAGATAACTCACACCTTTTAAACAAATTGCCAAAATCGTTAGAGGATATAATAATGTACGACCAGATGGGTTTTATGCCCAAAAAACTTAAGGAACAAAAATATATAATTTATATATTTTTTGCAAAATTATTTGGTGTGTCACTCGTCCCTTTAATACGCGATTACAAATACGCTCGTACATGTGCATCCAAGTAAACAGTCATTATCTTTTTAAAAACTTAATAACTGCCCACATGCACGTCCGAAATACAATTTCATACTGTTGTAATTAAAGAGTGATTAGTACTGAATACTGAAGTTAACCTTAATATATTATTGTACATCATTTACAAAGTGAAAAAAGTTGCAATATAATGGAAATACATAATATACTGGAAGCATATACATAAGACTATGAGAGAAGAGTATAATATATGTGTTGTAGCTACAGTGAGAAAATTATACAGTGAATAACATTTAAAACAACGTTACGTTAGAGCTAAGGCCCTTGGCTCATCATAGTAAACGGTTCCGTTCAATGGATAACTAGAGGAAGTGCATTAAATTTGTAATGACACAAACGGTAATGTAAATAAACAGAATATAATTTATATTTAATAAAAGCCAACACAATAGTTATTATATTTTAATTCAATTGTTTAATTTTGCTACGTTACGTAAAAGGTTATTGAAAATAGAAGGCGCAACACTGCGCCAATGGCGCATTTTTGTTTCTAGTGCCTACCTGATTCTGTAGTACCTCTCCTGCGCCGACTTTACGCCGTTGACATACACGGTAAGCCCGTTTTTCTCAGACCACGTGGCTGTCACGTGGTACCAGCGTCTCGCGAGAACGTTTGTGACGTAAGCATGCCATTCCCGTCCCGACTGCATTCGGAATATCCACGTCATTCGGCCATTTTCGTACAACATCGCTATGCCGTGTGACTCTCGGCTATCTCCGCCGTTTGACAGGACGACCGACTGTCCCGGGGCAACGTCATCCAAACGTACCCACAGGCCAATGGTGTAGCCTGAAAGTTAAGTATTGTAGTTATGCTTCTAGAAACGAAAATGTCAGTTTTCTGAAAAACCCGCACCCCACCTACCCAAAATGAGGGTCTGTATAATTATTGTATGTGTTTTGTGAGTAACAGAACAGTGTTCATGAGGGAATGCTGCATCAACCCTAAAGTCAGTTTCTTGGCGGTAGAATGCTTTTATATATTTAGACATGTGATCTAGCTTTCTATTTAAACTGTCTCCAAGCACTATATTTTAATAAATATAAGGAACAATGATATGCAGTTCAGAACAAAATTTTCGGTGAAATAAGAGAAATTTGGTCGGGTTACAGGAAACATACATATTTTTGGCCTAATGCTTCTTCTATACGTTTGTTTGAAACAGAGATAGTAACTTATCTTAACTGATGGTTTACAAGAGAACTGATGCCCGTTTACATTCGACTGATTTTTGTAAACTGAATATGAATGATTTCCAAATTCTATAGTTTACTGGAATGCAAAAACAACTATTGTCTCAGAAAACAACTAACCTGCAGAGCACAAGCTTAAATCCCCGAAGCATTCTCGTCGATGTCCGGATCCTGAAACGATGATGCTTTCCCTGCTACAGTCCAGTTTTATGGCATTTCCGACCACTCCCGATACGAGCCGAGGATCACCGGAAACACGCGAGTCCAGTCCGGACGGGTTGACGATGAAGCCTCGGGAGATTCCGTCCATTGGAAGTGTGTAATGGACATCTGCGTCTGTGTACCGAGAGAACGTAAGACATTTAAACAATACTTTTAGGTTTTTTATCAGAATAAGAGAAATGGTTGTGCTTACTTAGCCAAGAAACACAAATAACAATTTGTGTATACAATACAACACTTTTTTCTTGTGTAGAAATAAATAAAATATAATCTAGTGAAACATGTTTGTACAATTTTGTGTGAGTTAGAAAAAAAATTAACTCATACAACAACGTGTATTAAAAAAATATAACTCATATCTACAAGACAATTTTATTTTTTATTTTTACGAAACATAAGCAGCAAGGGTATGGGTTTTATCATACGAACAACATCACTAGCACATGTCAGGGTGGCCAATTATGGGAGGCCATTAGGATCATGATTTAATGCGACGCTCAATTTAAACTGGTCCTTTCTTATCGCCGCCGTCAATTATGGAGGGCCATTTGTGTCATAAATGTATCATTGTGTTCGTTATCACCGTTGTCTGATTCAGCAGCCCCCAATTTACACTGCTTAATGGCCGTTGAAGATCAGATACAGATGTGTTTGATTCAGTAAGTTAAACTATAGATTAAAATACAACTGGAAAAGTAACAGAAAAATGCAATCTTCTGATATATCAAATCAATACATACAAAAATAAATAATCCACGGATTAAACATAGGGAACAAAAGGTATTAAATTTCTTAGTTATGAAAGCGGGAGGTTATAAGGTAGAAGGAACTCTCATTTAGTGGAATAATATCCATTCAAACATAGGTTATCATGGGAACACGCGTTACCATTTTTTCTCATTATGTGGTTATTATGAGTTTTTTCTGCAAAAAATAAAACATATTCATCATGACTCAATACAAGGAACTACGTTTTATTTCATTATACCTACTTTCACGCTGCACCTATGTCGTGTAAAGCACTGTTACGTGATCAGGAAAACAACCAAATTGGCTTAAGTGCTGTAACATCTCACATTCTTTAAATTTTAAAGAAGAAACTCGAATATTTACATTCGCTTATTAGTTTCTGAAGGGAAAGTCGATGCATAGCTCTGTCTAGCTCGCTTTATGGATTTGCCAGCCCTCTCGTGCGCGTCCTGACTGTATGAACCGCACACAATACAAAACAATTACTTAAAGGAAAAATATACGATCTTTTCATCAACTGTTTATTAAATCTTTTAAGATGAAGTGATATTTAATCGTCAAAAAGAATTAAATAACATAACACCGAAACATATTGCAAAATACTCAAAACATTGTATTCACGATATGTACCGATTAAATTGTTGATTGCATTTTTTTCGATCGTATGTATTCTCGTAATCGAAGCCATTTCAGGAACATAAATAATTTGGGAAACTCGTTTAATAATAATGATAAAAATAAACAGCTGAAAACAATGTATATGTTCAAACGCATTACTATAGCCAGTCAGTACGTCTGTAAGAATCATAACCCAACAGTGAAATGCTGACTTCCGGTACCTTGTGGCATCATCTAGGCGTTATGTGTCAGTAAGATTTGCTAAAACCTTTGATACAAACTTTCATAGCAAAATGTTACACTATTTTTAGAAAACATGTTTCGTTGATTATACCTCAGTAAACTTTAGACCGATGGAAACAGATGGTCAGTTCTTCTAAACAGAAATGATCTGTTTCTAAATCTTGGTATGCATGCTAAAATATGTTTGGTTTCAGGGTTGAGCTAAAAACGAGTCATCTTCGAAAGAGTTGTCGTTAGTGCTTTAAAGAACATTAAGGAAATTTGTTTTATATCAAGTGCAAGGACACAAAACGGAAGAAACCAAAACAGAGAGCAACACCAGAAATCGAAACCGGCCTTGAATTAAACCGGTATATTAATTAATGACATTTCCATCAACGAATGTAAACACTTATAATAAAATTATTTAAATTCATGGGCACAAAAGTTTGTGGTTTGAAGACGATGGACATGTTCGTGGACACTTTAATAAGTATATTTCAATTTTAAAAAGAAAACATTTACCTTCTAAATATTTTGTTTGGATCTTAAGTTCGTAGATTGTCGTACTCACAAAATACACGAAATTAACTGTTCAACGAATACAAATGAGTTGACAGTAGATGTGTACCTGAATTAGAAACCTTATCACCTGTAGGTACTTAAAAGTGAAGATCTGACGACGTCAAACAGTATAAGAAAGTTGTTGTCTCTTATAATTATTGTAGAATGGTTGTAAAATGTACATGTTTATATGTTTATATGTCCTTATTTATTTTGTACCTGTAATGTATCTATGTAGAGGGGTCGTTAAGAAACTATGAAACTGAGAACGCTAGAGTTGTCTGACTGCGTTTCGACCATTGTTTCCTGTTGTTAGTGTGCTAAAAGGTTTGTCTCAATAATGGTTATAAAGAAACTGAAATATACAGACACAACATCTGTATTGCAGTTTAAAAACATAGCATACCAATCATCAAGCTACGTCTTACGGTAATACACCTTAAACCCTTGAGTTGATCCAGCTAGCAAAACTCACCAACTATTTTAAGACTCTAGCAAACCAACACATAACAGAAAACAACAGATATTGTGGCAGATTATATTATGACGCGTACGTCAAGTGCCAATTTCTTTGCCAATGAACCTCATCGACAAACGTTTACTCATAATTTTGTTGTTTCTTTATTTCAGGTAACTGGGTAGTACTAAGAATAGTCCAGGTTCTGCCTCGATTAAAATTAAACAGACAAAACCAGGTGGTCAGTCTGTCTAAACACTAACGATCCGTTCTGAAAACGTTGTATTTGATCTTGTAGTCATTTATAACGTATCTGACCCGTTTTATAAACAGTTGTCGAAGTCATTGCTTTTTCGTCTTTTTTTGTACCTAATCATCTTTGGTCCCGCTTTTGTGAAACGAACTATAACTAATATGTGGATTTAGAAAGACTTTCACCAGTATTTCGCACGCATCTGCCCTGCTTTTATATAACGTCTTCCTTTTACACAGTACAGACAGGGAGGGGTTTTGCGGAACTGTGCATTGACAACAGTTACATGCTTGACCATTATTGACACATTTTCTTCACTAACAATATATTTAGTAGGGGTATTGCTTTTGTTTAGCGACGCACTCGGGCTTTGCCCATTCGGCGTCGGGGCATACCGATAGTTAGTTTCTATTAGTGGCCCATAGTGCAAGATACTGGAGCGCCCACCACATATAACAAACCAGGTTCTTTAACGTGCCCAGTGTAAAGCACTGATACACGGGAGCATTTTTCCAGGGAAGAACCAGTACATATCTCCTTTTAGTGATTTAGATTTCGTACTTATTGCCACGTACTTTTATACTGCATGCAACTAGTTACAGTTCACCTTATTTCATGAGCCAATCAAAGCACATGAAATAAAGTACCGATTTATTTCATTTATTGCCTCATTACTAGCTCTATATCCATTAAATGAGAACATTAAATAGGTCAGTCGACTTAGTTATCTTGGTTGTCTGTAGAATGGTATCGCCCGACAAATCAGCACTAAATACAATCGCGCAATGAGCTGTCAACTCGTCGAACTTGCTATAGTTAAAACAAATATGAAAGAAGCTGACAGATAGTGGATGGGTGGACTGTAAGCCTGTTATTGGTTACATATTATACATGTATATTGTATAATAGCATAATTTATATTATATAATTTAAAATCGAATTAAAAGATTTTTTGAACTGTTATTAGTCAGTATAACACATGTATGTTACTATTAAGACTGTACAAATCAGATTAATCAAAAGTAAAACTAGTGCATGTAATTGAATTGTTTTTGGGAACTACAACACCTTTGCATTGTTTGCATTATCTTTGCAGAACAAAACAACCATACAATTTAAAGTTTTAGTTATATTAAAAATAAAATTTAACTGAGAAAAAGGAAAGCCCTCAGGAAGCATAGCCTGCATGGGAAATTAGCAGCCTCGGTATTATTGAAGCTGTTCATCAGTAGTAATAAAAGATTCCACACCACTGACGCCCCCTAGCGCATGAGTGGAACTCTATTTTCAAATGTAATCAACATGAAATCCATGATCACTGAGGACCAGAAAATATAACTAAAACTTAAACTAAAATTACTTGTCCCGTGGTGTGTCAACAGACATCGCATTTACTTCTCCACTATAACCATTTCGGTCCAAAACATGTGCCTATGGTTTGTAAAATAACAGTTTTAGGAATTGCCAACCGTATACAAGTTAGCCCAAAAAAAGGCCCGTAGAAGCAATTATAATTTGAATAACCAATCATTTTGATAAAACTATTTTAACAAATACAAAAAGTGATTACTTTTTCTTCTGTTTATATAACACCTTCTGTTCTGCGCTCACTAATCACTGCTCTTAATCCGTGCAGCGGTAGTGCAATCATATCTTTCAAGATGACAACTGATGTAGACAACTGGTAGTTGGAAGTTGTTATATTATCAAAACAAGCGTCTACAAGACTGCGTGGCATCACGCCTGCTTCACCGTACAGGTAAATGGGTAAATGTCTGTCATTAGATGCATTATCTAATACACTAATTCCCACGTGCCATTTGTCAGATGTTAAAACAGAGCCTCTGGTGATTATAGTTGTAAACTTATTTGTATTATAAAATGCTCTCTAAATTAATGTTGAAAAGAATAATTTATAGACTCCATTAAGCACCTGATCAAATGTTATTAACGTAGTTTGACGGTTTTGTAATACTTTTTTAATTAAAACTAAGAAATACCCCGCAAACAACTTTTGTGTGTGTCTGTTATAAATATAATTTACATTCAACTAACGTAGTTCTTTCTTGTACAGCAAATAACTAACCATCAATTTAATGGACCCAATTAAACACGAAAATGGCGTCCTAAATAGTGACGGTGGCATTTATGTTCTTCGGAATTACAAGTATAATATCTAACGCTTCATTTCTACATTATCTTTTATATCAGTGCGGTCAATTATGGTGGTGTTTTCGGGTTGTAAAAGTGTTAACACACTTGTTATGATCGTGTTCATGGTGCTGCTGCTCCGTTTAACACGTCTCTAATGATAGTAGAAGATATTGAAACGTTTGCGTTCAGTTGTAGATTCACGCATGTGCCGCGACACAAACGGAAGTGGGTATAACACAGTCATGCTTTTCAGAATAATACTACAACTTGACTTAAACAAAACACAAAAGAAATAGTTTTTTCTGAATGTGTGTTACGTCTTGGTGTTCTACGTGTTTTTTGTTGTTCTGTGTGTTTGTTTGTGTACTGGCCAGTGTGTCATGGTGCCCTTAAACTCTACATGTCTACATTGTTAACAACCTTCTTTCTTTGAACATCTCTTCAAATTATTATTTATTACTTATACGTTGTTACCTTCCAAAACAATTCAATGTTCACTCATAAAAATATAATTATGCTAGCATACTTTTGGTGTATTGTCAATGGTTACACACTAAAACATGTTAAAAAGGATCGTTCATTTCAGATAGCGCGAAATCAAAGTAGATCATATTATTGCACACGTCTTAATCACCTGCTGATACCAGCTGTTTCGTTCAACCTGTTTTATACCATCTGCAAGTATCGACTCTGCACTGATCTATTGCAGTGGTGAAATCCTTTCACTAATTCTGTGCAGCATAAACACCTAGTTTTATGCAGCATAAACACCTAGTTTTATGCAGCATACACACCTAGTTTTATGCAGCATAAACACCTAGTTTTATGCAGCATTAACACCTAGTTTTTTTGCAGCATTAACACCTAGTTTTTGCAGCATTAACACCTAGTTTTTTGCAGCATAAACACCTAGTTTTATGCAGCATAAACACCTTTATTTATTCGGTGCAGCAGACGATGGTAGTTTAGTCTGATATTTGAGATTGTTACAAATTCTTGGTTGTGTAATATTCTCCACTAAAAGGGAATCGTCGTAGTAAGACAAAGTAACATGCCTTTTTCGTTATTGAATACCCTGAGTTTAGAAATGCCCGAAACAATGCATAGTTTCGCAAAACTTCGAACTCCTCCCTTTTTGTACTGTTATTTAGTTCGTGTGATAAGGTCTATCCTAAACAGGAAGTACGCTTTGTTTTGTATTGACTAGGTCAGATTGTGAACTGGCAATCATACCTTCAAACATTGGATTTGAATTGACCATGTTCTGTTATAAATGATTATGATTAACAGTTTGGAAACTGTTCATTCTTTCGACTAGCATTTCTAACACCGTTCATACGCAAGTTTATATTTGTAATTTGTTGAATAATACGTAATTGAAAATGTGAGGGTACACCTTATTTTGTAGATGTACCGTTAAGCAACATACACCGAACAATGTAAAATAACTCAACACATCCTATTTTGTTACATTGCTTGTACGATTCAGTTTGGTATTAGGGAACGTACCTTTTGTTAACATGTTATGTTAACACATAAATGCTTCTCGGCACATGACACCATTGTCACCTTTCCGCTATTTCATTGGTCTGACGGGGAGCGGTGTAGAATAAGTGACAGAGCTTCAAAAGGAAGTTAATAGGTTCTCTAACCACCAAGACATTAACTAACCAGTTATGGATGTGCCGTTAAATAAATATTCCAAAATACATTAATTTTTCATTGTTATTAAAACATTAATTGTAGTCGTTACTGTGTTTAAATGCAGGTAAAACATTCACAGAAGCTTGCGACTAAGTGCAGGACTCTTCACAAGAAGTAAATTATGTTATGCATTCTTTCTAGACATCAACAAGGCATTCTTACTAGACACTAACAAGACAAATTGTCTTATTAATTTGAGTAGCTTGTAATTCTTGTTTTACAACCAAGGCGCCCGAAGAATGTGTTTAGATTCTAACAGTTAACTTGGCTTATCTTTAAAGAGCTGACATACGTAAGTTTGTTGA
>Ga0224511_10004656_pt1 | contig 10464 bp, 10 predicted proteins | sample SF_May12_sed_USG_2_FD_169988 | JGI IMG/M metagenome (GOLD analysis project Ga0224511, IMG submission 169988) | Sediment microbial communities from San Francisco Bay, California, United States - SF_May12_sed_USGS_8_1 | ecosystem: Environmental > Aquatic > Marine > Sediment | place: USA... | reverse complement strand
AATTAAATTCTATCCTGCGCTATTTGTTTCTGTTCATTCCAGTATCGTTCATAATCATGACAGCCATCCATCGAAAAAGCCTATCTTCTTTTTGACGCCACCGATGACGGCAAGGGCCTCGCCGAAGTCCGCCTGCCCATGACCAGGAGGATGGTGGAGCGGTATGAACATCTCGCGAGAGCTTTGACGCTTTGACCAAACGTAGTCCTTGACGATGGTGTAGCCGCCGGAGAAGCCATGCTCATCACGAAGCCGCTCGAAAATCCGCCGGGCCGTGTGGCGCTGCTTCTTCGGCATGGCTCTGTCCGACTCCAGGATATGGCCGATGACGCCCACATACGGCCCGAGAATGGGACGCGCCACAGGCTCTTTGCGACGGTATCCTGGCGGCTCGGAATAGGCCAGAATCTTGCGGACAGTGGCCCTGCTGATCCCGAAAAATCTAGAGGCGTAGCGGACGCTGTTCCCATCCGCAATGCAAAACCTTCGAACTTTCGCGTAAACCTCCACGTCGTACATCCTTCCCCCTCCATCTGGCTGTTTAACTCCTGATGGAAGTTTAATCGGTGGACTACTTTTACGGCGCCATCAACACTAAATCCTGGCGCCCACGTGGTCCATTATCGCGGCGCCATATACACGCGCCTCCCTGTTTTGGCGCGGCGGTGAATCTGGATACCTGCCTGCATTTTAGGCCATCTGCTGTTTCCCATGCGGAGTTCGAGTCTCCGGAAATCGATTTCCCCTCCACCTGCCCGTCAAAAACAACGAGCAGCCTGGACCCCATCTCCTCCAAAGAACCGGACATGTGGAACTTGCCGGTTGGGTCAATGTCACCCCGGCCTGCTGTCTGGCCATTATTCCTGGCTTCTATTAATGTTCCGTTCTGGATGATCTCGACGGAAAAGCCGAATCCCTGGCGCGGTTGTGAGCCATCGGAGCAGTTTGAGCTGGCGACTTCCACTTTAAAGTCATACAAGCCAGATAAGTAAGGTGATCCGGTTTCCACAGCCTGGGAGGGCCCTGGGTTATCGCCGGATCCAGAACTGCAGCCAAACGCCATGAACGCGAGGCTGGAAATAGAGACGAAATAAAAAGCAAGCCTGACAGCAGACATCACTTCACCTCTCCGATAGAAAGAAAATAGTGAGGCGGCAAAGTCAATAAAGCGACAATTCCCCTTAACTGATTGTATTCCTGGCTATCGTGGCAGTCAATCTTGATTTCCATTTCTGGATATTGATATCCGGATACTATGCAGATTCATGATCCACTATCGATAACTGGCAAGCATTTCGTGAACATCGTTGGTCATCACCGCCAGGAACACCACCAGGGTGATGTAGTACACTCCGTATATGATCCTTTTTTCCAGGCTGGCGCTATAGTATTTGGCGGTCTCTTCATCTTTAGGGTTATGATGCAGCGCGGCATAGATGCTGGGGGCGGCGATGATGGCCATCAGGATCAGCAGCGGACTGGGCCTGTATAGAAACACGATGATCAGTATAGGGACGCCGATGAGCCATATCCTGGGGCTGAGAATGGCCGTGATCCGTCCGCCATCGAAAGGGGATATCGGGATGAGGTTGAACAGGTTTATGAAGAATCCGGAATATGAGAGCGCCAGAAGAATGGGGCTTTCGTTGGCAATGGCCAGATAGTAGCATCCCAGCGCCGCCAGGGTGCCCACGAAAGGTCCGCCGAACCCCACATAAGCCTCCGTCTCCACATCCATCGGCTTTTCCTTGAGCGCGATGAACGCTCCCACGAAAGGAATGAACATGGGGGCTCCTACATCCAGCCCTTTCTGGCGGGCGGCCAGGTAGTGGCCCATCTCGTGGAAGAAGATCAGCGCCACCAGCCCAGCGGCGTACATCCATCCGAAGACCAGGGAATAGGCGAAAACCGACAGAAGCATGGTTCCGCCAGTGGAGAGGATCTTGAAAAGCTTTCCGGAAGCCAGCAACGTAATCAGAAACTTCATTGTCCATCCAATATGTGATGAGTTATGCGATTATAGCCTAAGACGGGAATCAGGGCGAGGGTTGGCCATGGAAACAAGGCGGTTATCCTGATCCAGATTGTTGTTATAGCCGCTTTGATTATTTGATATATTCTTAAAGACGCAATATGAGTATCAGGTTTTAACAATGACTGTCGCAGACTGGTATGGTTTCCCCAGGAGCGCTTGATAGTATGACGGCGAAAGTGACAGGAGCATGCCCAATATGAATCTGAAGCTTAAGACCCTTTCATCCCTGTCGTCCATATCCATTTTTGCCGATGAGAACCAGGCGGATCTGGCTTCGGCGCTGTCCGAATGCGAAGTCAACGAATACCTTCCCGATGATCTTATATGCAGGGAAGGGGAGTATGACGAAAACTGCCATGTGATCCTCTCCGGCATGGTGCAGGTGGGGTTGCCCCGAGGTGGCGGGGGGAGGGGGAACAGGATAATCCTCAGCGATGGCGAAGTGTTCGGGGAGATCGCCGCCATGTCCGGCGCTCCACGCACCGCCGATATCATTGCCATGAAACCCTCGGTGATCCTGAACATCTCCAGAAGCAGCATGTTCCAGCTGCTGGACAAGTTTGGCTCCATAAAGAAAAAGATGGACGCGCTGTATCGAGAAAGGGCGCTGAGAAACCAGCTTATGAAGGTTCCCATGTTCTCCGGGGTGTCCGAATCCTTTGTGGACAGGCTGGTGGACCGGGTTACACTGAACTCGTATAGCAAGGGGGATCTGATTTTCAGTGAGGGGGATGATGCGGACGCCTTTTATCTGATCCGGTACGGGTTCGTGAAGGTTAGCCAGAACAACAACGGGAAAGAGAAGGCGCTGGCGTATCTTAAAGAAGGGCATTGCTTCGGCGAGATGGCCCTGCTCAACGAGGGAGAGAAGAGGATGGCCACGATCTCCGCCATCAACCGGGTGGAGGTGATCAAGATCGCCGTGGAGGATTTCGCCAACCTGCTGTCCAGCAATCCTGGGATTCGACGGAACCTGGAATCCGCCGCCGGGCAAAGGGAAGAGCGGAACCTGCAGATCAGCCAGGACACAAACCTGGCCAACGCGCTGCAGTCCACAATAGAAGATGGTGTCATCTCCACCAAATCGCTGCTGATAATGGATACCACCAAATGCGTCCAGTGCGACACCTGCGTGGAGGCTTGCGCCGCTTTGCACAATGGCAAGTCCAGGCTGGTTCGCAACGGCGCCAAGATAAGCAGCTTCATTTTCATCCCCACCTCCTGCCGCAACTGCGAAGACCCCACCTGCATGGCCCAGTGCCCCACCGGGGCCATCACCCGGGACAGCAACGGGGAGATATATCACAAGGACTTTTGCATCGGCTGTGGAGGGTGCGCCAGAAATTGCCCCTTCGGCAATATCAGCATCGTGGAGCTGGAACAGGATTCTCAAAATGGCGCCATACGGAGGATATTCTCATTCTTGTTCAACTCCACGGAGGCCGGGGAGGAGCGGGGGAATGCGGACTTGAACCGAGGGCCGGAGGGGGACAAGGAGACCATGGAAAGGAATATGGAAAGGAATAAGGTGGACTCCGGCATAAGAAAAAGGAAGAAGAGGCGACGAGCGGTGAAATGCGACATGTGCCGCGGGTTCAGCCAGATGGGGTGTGTATACAATTGCCCCACCGGCGCGGCGCGCCGGGTGAACCCCACGGAATATTTCTCCGACTTGATCTCGGTGGGGTGATCGGCCATGGATAACCTGGAGAAAAGCGATTACAGCCTGATCAAGAGCGCGTGGCCGATCCTGTTCACAGTGATAGTGGCGGCTCTTCTGGCCATCAGATACTCCATGAAAATCGACGAGTCCTCATACTCGCCCGGCGATGGAATGGGGCTTCTTTATGGCATCCTGGCTCTGGCTTTGATCCTGTTCCTTTCAGGATACAGGATACGCAAAAGCCTTCTGAGGGCGTCTGTTGGGTCGCTTCATTCCTGGGCCCAATCCCACGTATACATCGGTGTCATTCTCATCGTGGTGGTCTTCCTCCATTCCGGATTTCGGACTGGCGGGGCGCTCAGCGGCTTGTTGCTAACCCTGTTCCTGCTGGTGACCGCCAGCGGGGCTATCGGCGCCATTCTATATAAAGTGGTTCCTCTCTCCCTGTCCAAATATGGGAAGCATGTGATGACTATGGAAGTCATAGGCGCAAGGTTCGAGAAACTTCTGGCGGAGGCGGATAAACAGGCGGAAAACAGGTCGGACAAATTCATGGAAACATACAACAAGCATATCCGCCCCAGCCTGGCCTCCCATGGGGTGAAATGGGGATACATCTTTTTCGATGAGGAAGAGGTTATCAAAGCCTGCAGGGAGAAAATGGAAGCCCTGCAACTGGAGACGCAGTCCGACGAAGTATACGGCATGTCCCTGGTGGGGGCGATTTATATGGAGAAAGAGCGACTTTCCCATAAATGGGCGATGCTCAATTCATTGAGAGTGTGGCTCTATCTCCATGTCCCCCTGACAATGGCTTTGCTGGTGGCGCTGTCGTTCCACATCCTGGGATCGTTTTATTACTGACATGGCGCAGCAGAGATGAGAAGGAACTACGGCAGGCTGGCCATCACCATCGCCGCCGGGCTATCCATTGTGGCCTTCGTGTGGGTTAAGGGGCAGACCGAGGCCGGGAAGATATTCCTGGATGGGCCGTTGTCCATGAAGCACAAGGAACTGGAGGATGATTGCGAAAGCTGCCACCTGCCATGGCAAGGAGTGAGCGAGGCCAAGTGCATGGCTTGCCATGAGGAGAAAAAGCATTTCCAGCTTGTTCATCCGGAGGTGAAGGGCCTGCGGGACTCTCCTTGCACGACCTGCCACAGCGACCCGAAACACCTGAAGGTCAAGGATGTGGACGCCAGGGCGACGTGCGTGGATTGCCATCGGGAGCATAAAGGGGAAACGAACAGCCTCAAGCTGGTGAAAACGGAGGAGTGTGTCAATTGCCATCACTTCGATGTCCATGTGGAAGATTCGGGCTATGGAATGAAGCCGATCTCCCGCAAGTCCGGTGTGCTGCTGACCCACAATACTTTTTACCAGGGAGGGGAGTATGTGGAGAAAAAATGTATGGGATGCCATCTCGGGCCGAAGGCCAAACCGATCCGCCATAGCGGCGCCTTTCTGGTGGACGCCATGTTCCGGCATATGACCCGGCTGGGGGTGAAATGCTTCGATTGCCATGACCAGGTGGAGACGGTGATGTTCGATGCCAAAGGGGGCGGGGTCATGCCGCAAAAATGTATTGCCTGCCACAAGAAAAAACGGGTTCATTCCGTCTGCGCCACTTGCCACCAGTATCATCTGGAGCCGAAGATCCAGGCCGCAGAACCGCAGCCTATTCCGGAGACCGGATCTCCTTCCTGACCTCCGGCGCCCGATACTGTGAGTCGGTGTGCAATAAGGATCTAACCTGTTGATAAAAAAGCGCTACCTGTGGAGGTATTTAAATAATTTATTGATGTTTGACAAAATGTTACTGTTGGTGTACCATTGTGATCCTGGAAATGGCCATTGGGGGATGGCCGGGGAAAATGAGCAGAAATTTACATGGATACCAGTCATATTCTGTCCGATTCGCTATACCGACTCACGCCACACCTTTGCGTGCCTGCAACCGAGAAAAATGTGAATGCTCATTCCCTTTGGTTTTGACAACCGACAATAACACATTTTTTATCGGAGTACGTAGTATGAGATTTCTTGGGGGCTTTTTGTCCGCGATCAGGCATGGCATCAGCATCAGGCAAAAACTGATAGCTCTTGGATTTGTGGTTATAGCTGTGCAAATAGGCCAGTTTGCCATTTCCGTCTGGGTGGATGGACAAGCTGTGGATGGTACCAGGCGAGTGTTTGCGGTTCAAAAACACATGTCGGCGATTCAGGCCATACGGATAAACATTCTGCAGATTATGCTGGAAATAGACGATATCATCATGACGCGTGAGATGGGAATCCTGAAGTCGAAAGAGTTGACCGATCTTCCGCGCATGATATCCACAATCCAATCCAATCACAGCCTTGTGCTGGCAGGCGCAAGCAGTGAAGATGAAATCAGGCTGGCGGAGTCTATACAGAATAATATCAATGAGATATCCAAGGCTGTTCAGATCGAATTGCCAAGGCTTCAGGCCACCAAGGCTCCGGGTTGGGAATTCATCGAACTGGGCGATAACGTGAGAGAAATGGGAAACAGCGTTAACGCAGCCCTGTCCACAATGGGAAATTCAGCGGCCTCTTCTGCGTCCGAGGCGGTCCTGGAAGGAGAGAAGGCCTCCGAGATGGCCAGCATAGTCAGTCTGGTTGTTGTAATTGTTTCCGCAATGCTTTTAACCGTCGCCATTGTATGGATCGCAAAGGGTTTGCTGGGAGGAATACGCAACCTTAACAATATGTTGCGTGACATGGCAGAGGGGCACGGGGATCTGACGAAACGGATTGTCGTCGAATCCGGGGACGAGTTGGGCGAGTTGGCCGGATGGTTTAATCAATTCGCGGAAAACCTGAGGGGGCAGCTGGAAAAGGTCGCTCAAAATACGAATATCCTGTCGACTTCGGCTAAGGAATTGCTTTCAATTTCCAATACGCTTGTGGGAGGCACGTCAAAAATCACGGAAGGCGCAACCAACGTGACCAGCGCCACAGAGCAACTCTCCAGCAACATAAACACCATGGCCTCCTCCGTGGAGCAGATCAGCCAGGTGGTTTCCAACATTTCCAACAGCGCCGGGAAAATGAGCCAGGATATGTCGGGGGTTTCCTCGGTTATGGAGCGGATGAAGGTGTCCATAGTCAAGATAGACGATAGCGCCAAGGACTCTTCGAAAACCGCAAGAAAGGCCATGGATTTATCGCGCAACGCTTCCCAGGCCATGAGTTCCCTGGGAGCCGGGGCTCAGGAGATCGGCAAGGTTACTATTCTGATAAAAAAAATCGCAGAGCAAACCAATCTTCTGGCGCTGAACGCCAAGATCGAGGCCGCCAGCGCAGGGTCCGCCGGAAAAGGATTTGCCGTAGTGGCCAACGAGATAAAGCAGTTGGCCGACCAGAGCGCGAAGGCTGCGGAGGAAATTTCCGCCAAAATAAACGGGATGCGGGAAAACACCAACAAAGCGGTACAGGTAATTGCTGATGTGGCGTTAATCATTAACTCCATGACCAATTCAGTGAAAACCATCAGTCATTCTGTGGAAGAGCAGGTCGGCATGGTTGGGGAAATATCCCAAAATATCGGAATGACCGCCGAAGGCGCGCATGACATGGCCAGCAGCTTGCAGGAAATATCCGCCACAGCCAGTAACGTCTCGCAAAACGTTGGGGACGCCGCCCAGGGAACAAACGGTGTTTTTGCAGATATAAGAGGAGTCAGCTCCGAAGTGAATGGGCAGAGCGATGGAATCCAGCGGATTAATGGAGCTTCGAGAAAGCTGGCGATGGTGGCCGTGGAGCTGAATTCCGTGGTGCGCCAGTTCAAGCTGGCATAGCGAAAACAAACACAACAAGAGATGATCCGGGAGGTCCTGACACTCAGGACACTATGGCGCCCACTCATGTGAAGCCGCTGCCGGCGGCGCAGGCGAAACAGTGGTCCGCCACGGCGATGGGGGCGCCGGGCGCCGGTGGGCCATCCAATTCGGTGATATGGGTCTTCCTCCCACCCAGGGGAAGGTCGGCGGCCAGATTGAAATCGCAATCGTACATATAACCGTCCCACCCGACGGATATCAGCGAGCGGCACATAAGCCCGTTGATGGCGCAGGGATTGAAGCCTTCCTGTAACTTGCGGAAGTAGTCCTCCTGGTTCCCGGAATCGACAAGCCAACGGCGGAACCTGCCCAGGGGAACATTGGCGAAAGTGAGCAGGTTGCTAAACTCCACCGAGTATTTGCGCCTGAGGTCGCTGCGGAATTTTGATTCCGCTTTTTCCTGGGCAGAAGGCAGAAACGCGCCGACCGGGTTGGACACCAGGTTCAGCTCCAGCCCGCTTCCGGCGATTCCATAGCCAGCTTTGTTCAGCGCCTGCAGGGCCGAGACGCTTTTTTCAAACACCCCATCGCCCCGTTGCGCGTCGGTCTGTCCCTTGTTCGGCGCAGGAAAGGAGGCGATCACCACAGCGTTGGCCTCTTTGAGCAATTCGATATACCTCTCCAATCGAGTCCCGGCGCCGCTGGCGCCTGTGGCGGTGAGGTTGGTCCGCACTATGAGCCTTTCCACGTGGGGCCGCAGGTTCTCCACCAGATATGGCAACTGGGCGCACATCTCCGTGGCCCCTCCGGTGATATCAACTGTGTCCAACCTGACATTGGCGGCGAATCGGACCACCTGCTCGGCGGTGGCCCTGTCCATAGTCTCTTTCCGGTCCGGCCCAGCCTCCACATGACAGTGCTTGCAGGTCTGGTTACACACATATCCCACATTCACCTGCAGGGTGGAAAGCCTGTCCCTGTGCAGCAGAAGACCGTCTCGCTCCAGGGTGGCGCCGAAGGAGCGCCCGCGATCGTTGGTATGGGCGTCTGCGGTCTGGCTGGCGTGTTTCGATGAAGGGTGGGAAGTCATGGTCTGGATTAAATGGAGATTTTTTTCGCTATATTCTTCATTTGCAGGCCGTGGACCAGGGTGGCGCCTCCTCTTATGGCGCTGGCCACATGCACAGCCTCTGTCATCTCCGCCAGGTTGGAGCCTTTTTCCAGGCATCCCTGGGTGGTGGCGTCTATACAGTAGGGGCATTGGACGGCATGGGCCACTCCCAGGGCGATCAGCGCTTTTTCCCTTTCGGTTAGTTCCCCCTCTTCGAACACGGCCTTATAGTAATCGAAGAATTTCTTTGCCAGCTCGGGGGCTTCTTCCCCAATTTCGCCGAACCTTGGCAGGTCGTTGGAATCGTAATAATCGGTCATGACGCCTCTAAAAGGATTGTTTTCCCCATTATTATGGCCCAATGTCCGTTACTTTTCATATTTATTTGGAGAATCCACCGTATGATGCCTTAGAATGGATATTGAACTGGCGAATGACGCTGCGGTAGTAACTTGAATTTTTAATGGAAGGCCTCTCGAAAAATCCGGCATGACAACATTTCCCTTCGGCCATGCAGTAATCCGGCCCAATTCTTCCGTCCCGCCAAAGGGCAGGGCGTCTGGAATCCGTTTTGGCCATGCCGCCTGCCGAACCGATGAAATATCTGATAGCTGATAAAAGACTAGAATAATGGAAATCGCGGAAACATTAATTCATCTGTGTTCGCTGCTGCTGGCTATTGCTCTGGCGGTGGTGTTCCACGAAGTGGCCCATGGATACACGGCGCTTCGGCTAGGCGACCAGACGGCCAAGCTGATGGGAAGGCTGACCTTGAACCCGATCGCCCATATCCACTGGTTTGGCACCATTGTATTGCCAACCCTCCTGTATCTGGCGTCCATCACGGCTCTGGGAAAGCCCTTTGTCTTCGCCTTCGCCAAGCCTGTGCCGGTGGATTTCAGGAATCTGAAAAATCCCAAGAGGGACATGATATGGGTGGCGGCGGCAGGGCCTGCCACCAATATAGTGTTGGCGGTAATCTCCGCCATGTTTATCAGGATTCTTGGTTACGCCGATGCGGAAGCCTATGCCGTATTCAGTGTGCAGATGGGGAGCAACACTCTGGATCTGACCGGCTCCATGATGACCACGGTGTTCTACACCCTCTTTATATCTGTTATCGTCAATGTGCTGCTGGCCGTGATCAACATGATCCCCATTCCCCCGGCCGATGGGGGCAGGATCGTCACCGGGCTGTTGCCGGACGAGGAGGCGAAACAATTCGCCCAGATAGAAATGTACGGGCTGGGGATCCTGATTTTCATCTTGTATTTTAATCCGTTAAATATTATAAACTGGACAATCTTGCCTTTGATCAACGTGATTCTGTATCTGTTGTTAGAGGTTTAATTTTCTGGATTCGGGGATTTCCATGAGCAAAAAACGTGTCCTTTCCGGTATGCAGACCACCGGCAAGCTGCACCTGGGCAACCTTCTGGGCGCCCTGAACAATTGGGTGAAGATGCAGGAGGAGTATGAGTGCTATTACTTCGCCGCGGACTGGCATTCGCTCTCCAGCAACTATGAGGATACTGCGGAGCTGGAAGACAACCTGATGGACCTGGGGATCAACTGGATGGCTGCGGGGCTGGATCCGGAAAAAGCCGTCCTTTTCGTCCAGTCGCTGATCCCGGAGCATGCCGTGCTGCACCTGATCTTCTCCATGATAACTCCACTGCCCTGGCTTGAACGGGTGCCAAGCTACAAGGAGAAGATGGAACAGGTCAGCAACCGGGATCTGCACACCTACGGGTTTCTCGGATATCCCGTGCTCCAGGCCGCCGACATAGTGCTGTATAACGCCCATTTTGTCCCGGTGGGGATAGACCAGCTTCCCCATTTGGAGCTG
>Ga0224511_10004654_pt1 | contig 10465 bp, 7 predicted proteins | sample SF_May12_sed_USG_2_FD_169988 | JGI IMG/M metagenome (GOLD analysis project Ga0224511, IMG submission 169988) | Sediment microbial communities from San Francisco Bay, California, United States - SF_May12_sed_USGS_8_1 | ecosystem: Environmental > Aquatic > Marine > Sediment | place: USA... | reverse complement strand
AACTGAGAAAAGCGGTGTGGTGGATCGTCTTCAAATGGCATATATTTAAATAATAAAAGGTTTTTAAAACCTCTACTTGGCTTCAAGTATGTGAATCCAATAACCTTAACGGTCGACACAACCAATGGAACATAGCCAGAGAGCAATCGATAATTTTAATCTCTTTCCCATTGTCAAGTGTAACAGAAATACAGCCATTGACAAGGGTGTAAATTAAAAGTGGTTCAATGTTCTGGGTATTATACGCTGACTTTGCAATATTAAAGTTTGATACATTGATCTAGACATTAACAAAATAAAGAAATAAAACTCAGATCATTTAATTATACTTGTTCATACACAATTTATTAATTTTTCAAATATGCCCGTTAACGGCACATACTTTTGGGTTGGAAAGAACTGATCTCAACATGTAATTTAGATACAAGTATCGGTGAAGAAATGTGATGTTGAATGTCCGACTCTTAAATATATTATGACAACATATTTAAAAAGATGCAAATGGCATGAAAACAGAGGTAAATTCTTCTTATGTCCCAAGGACAAGAACATGAGTTCCCCGCATATTTGAATGAATTATTGGACAATGTCCTGTTTTGTGCACAATTATCTTCATAATGTCCACATGGTACCTAAAGTTTATGCTACATCACGCAGTTATTAAGATTGTTTAGGATGTTTTAGATTGTTTTTCTTTTTCATGTTCATGCCCAAACTGTGCTCTGGGACCTTTAATACAGTTAACATATAAATTGAAGTGATGTTCAAAGAAAGAATGTTGTAAACAATGTAGACATGTCAAGTTTAGGGATCTCATAACAAAATGGCCCGCACAAAAACAAACACACAGAACAGAACAAAAGCACGCCGAACACTAAAACATACAAAACAAACTTTTTTTTCAACAGTAAAGAACTCAAATTAATGATAACAACATATTAATAGGAAAAGTTATATTGTATTTTAACTATGTAACATCTTACTAGATATTATTTCAGTTTGTGTATTATAATATTATTGAAGTGTGACTATTAAATTCAGAAAAAAGTAAAAACGCAACAACAACAAAACTATTGCCAAAGCCGGGAATTGAACCCGGGACCTCTAGTACCACAGGCTCATGCGTTAATAAGTAAAGTAAAGAATGATTTGTTCTAACGATATGCATAGAAACATACACAAACCAAACCATTACCTTTCGGTAACAATTTAACATGTACAGTTTAATATATATTGCCGTTTTATGTTCTGTAAGTAAGATTTACTGCATAAGTAAGGAAAATTAGTAACATTAAACAATTTCATTCCAGCGATACAGGCATTGCATAATTATTCAAGAGTACTATGCTTGTTCGTATGAATTTTTAAAAGCAATCTAGAATGTGAAAAATATGTGATATGCAAAATGCAGAACTGCACCAGAATGATCAATACGTAAAATAGGGAAGAGGAAATGGAGAAAGATGGATAAGGAGAAAGCGTTTTATAGACGGTTTATTTTAGCTGATATATTGCGGTAATGATATAGGGTATTTGCCTGCAAATATTCCACTGCTCATAAAACTGTGCACCTACAACTTCATTTCATTCCACTGCGTATAAAAGCACCACAATTAACCAGCGACGTTTATTATATATGTACGTTACAATTAATGTATCGACGACCGGTGCCCGGCAAATACGCGGAAATTTACGTTACGCCATAACGTACAACGTCATTTGGGCCAATCGGAACTCTTAATATTTTGAGAATCACTGGTTACGCGCACTTGTAATATTTGGCGTAACGAGCTTTCCCGCCATTTTATCGGGCATCGGACGTCTTTTCAAGTTCTGGCGATACGTAAATACGCCAGCAAGTGAAACAAAACATGTACATACGTCTATACGGTCGCGACGTTGCGAAAGATACCATAATGTTTGTTGGCCATGCTAGAGACAGCCTGTCAAGAAAAAGAGTCGACACCTGTCTTAAACAACTTACAGATGTACCAATGGCTTGGTTTATTAAGTATACCAAACAAACAAACATGTATGATTCTTTAGCCGAGTGAAAATTATATTTCATATTTTATGAGTTTTTTTCGTCCCTTACATTTTTAAGTCCTATTTAACTTTGAAAAAAGGAGAGTATTATGTATTAGTAAGTTTGGTCATTGAATTCTTAATCGACAGAATGCAACCACAATGCAACGCAATCCTTACTTAAACGTATCAATTTTTTTCAGAAGTCAGCAGGGGAAAAATACGTTGATATGGCGATGTTTGCCAATAATGTGTAGCGGTAATTTGCGAAAAGAGCTCTATCAATGGTCTTCTAAAACTGACACATCTATTCCTCATCAGATACATGTCATTAGTTTAGCGTTAGGTATGATTTATGATGTATGTTTATAAAGAAGCTGTCACAAACATGTTTGAATATAAATCGAAATTGCTTCCTCTTTTTCGCTTCATTTACACGGTGATGTTTCTTTTTTCATGAGAGGGTTATGCTACACAACACCCTTTGTTCTGATATTGCGGACTGCATGATTATAAAAAAAACTGCAAAGGTCTTGTCTGCAACATGTTTTTGATTGAACAGCTCTTATATATGATTCAACTGTCACATGTGTCGTCGGAATCCACATAACGCTTGAAAAGTCGTCCAATGCTTTGCCAAACGCGGGAAAAATGCAGGAAAACACGTATGGTCAAACATTGCATGTTCGTGTAGCCAGGGATACACAGAAGACTCATTTTTCTCATTGGTCTAAATGACGTTGCGCATGATGACGTTACGTAATCGCTCACCTTATATCCTACCAATCGTGTTAAATGGCAGATGGGTCCAACAAATGGGTTGTCGAATAATAAAAGAAACGCTTAACGAAAAACAGACTAGATACCATTGTCGCTTGTTGAATGCACATAGCTAAATAGCTAAATAATAGTCTACGCAAAAAGTGCAGAAGTGTCTAGCATGCCAAATGGAATTAACATATGACAACTACGTCCCTGGAAGTAACAGATAGAATTAAGGTTGACGCACCAGAAGGCCGTTCATACAATATGTATTGCAATTTGCATGAACTTGTCCCGAGCAAATTGTCAAACATATTTGCTTAAGTGCATTTGGCACTGTAGACAAAAAGTAGTGGACATTCTCACACGCTGAGGGCCTTTTGACATTTGCAGCAATACAGAATAATCGTAAGCATAATAGAATAAAGAATATGACTTGTTAAAATGAATAACCAGGCGACTGTCCCCCATTGATATTATTTCATTTTTGAAAGCAAATTTAACAGTCACAGTATAACTTGCTTGTACCGACATCGACTCGGCCTGACTTTTAATGTCGTTACACAGAGGTTGTCGTTAATGTGTATAATGCTTTTCCAATTAAGTGGAGAAACAATGAACCTCACTTTATAATGTTTTGTAGACATATTTTGAGAAACATTTTTAATATGTTTGCATAAAATGTAAACATCAACTAAACACCAAAGTCTATGTCATTTTAATTCAGCTATTAACAAACTTTTGCATTTCTGAGGCCACGCTCAGGTCGTAATCCTGCTGCGCAAACAAGTTTAGACGTTGCAGATATTAACTGTCTAAAATCCAAATCAATATTTTCGATTGACAACAATGGGTGTTATGTTGCTATTTATATAAATGTTATACGTTCGAAACACATGCTTCAATACGAAAATGAAGATGTTAACGCCTTGGTGCGGTCAGCGGCTTCCATCGGAGATTAAGGTAAGACCTTTGTAATGGATTCACAGATTTGCAGCTATGTAGAAGTTTCAAAAACTTTATTTTATTGAAATATATGTCATTTATAGAGAATCTATAGTACCTCTTTTCACAGTTTTTTTTTCTTTTTTGATTTTATAAACAAGATTGAAATGTTTCAATCTTATCATATTAAAGGGTCATAATAAGATGTAAAATTACTTCCCTAAAATTCAAGTTAAGCAAATAAAGGTAACTTGCATTTAAAAAAGAATTTTCAACCGTTAAAAAGTCAAAGCATAATATATATCACATTTTCATTAAAAAAATCTTGTTTATATTTTGATAAAAAATACAAATATGTATCCTTCATAGTCCATTACCAAGGTCTTACCTTAAGGCTCGGTCATACAGGTGGAGTTATTGCTTAGAAGCAACGGACAGTTCCACAACTGTCAATTATGATCATTTATTACAGTATACGGTCAAATGTAATCCAATGGATTAGGGATATATTGCCAGGTGACAATCTAATTTGGTATATTCAACAGAAAGCTTACTTTGTGATAAACCTTATCACATGAACAATGGATTTCAGCAAATGAAGGCGGAGATTAAAAATGTGTGGAACCACGCATTGTTTTCACAATTTATATAAACTTATTCATAGATGGTAATTCATGTCCCTCTACAATCAATTGTTTTAGTAGCATTTATAAGTAAAGCGAATGTTATACGATTGTACCAATACTTATTAACATGTTAGATGTCATTTTAGATTAGTTTCTGTAAGGTCAATATATAAACCCTTGCTTGCCAGAAGGCGTTTTCTTGCATATGAGACAAGGATGTCCGCATCAACTTCATGCTCGAAAACTCTATCTTACACCCCCATGTAAGACGTAAGAAAAAGTATCTATCATGTGTTGCTAGTGTAGATGGGTAACGCCATCCTTCGGGCTTCGTGCAGCAAGCCTCGTCACCGCCTATGCTTTTGGGGTGGATTTTCCCATCAACACCAGGAACACATGAAAGATACTTATAATCCGCATATACTATATATGCTGATTTAACCCTAGCTCTCAAGGATCAACGATTTGGAACGCGTAATACAAATAAGCAATACGATGAAAGTGATCAACTTCGATGTTAACATTATGATGTACATGTATGATGTTTTCATGTTGTTATATATTATGCAGAAATTAATCTATCTATATATCTATCTAAACTTAAACTAAAATATCGTTAACGTAAATGTTTCACCATGTTTTCAAAGCATTTCGCTAATGCGTAAACCAAGTTTGTGTGTGTGTGTTTACATTTCCCAAGTCATTGGAAACAATGAAACCTGTTTTGTTTAATTTAACACACGCAAATATGGTGTTGATCATGATTGTGCAAAATATACAACATCTAACCCAAATACATTAGTAAATGTACGATGTTAACGTACATAAGGATTGTGTGCAGTAAAATGACAAATAACAATTCCATGCACTACACAGTGTCTGTGCCTTAATGATTATGCCTGTAACAAAAGTGCGTTTGTCCCCTCAAGGATATTAAATCATTCAGTCATTTAAGGACTAACGAGCATTTCTTCAATATTCACAATCTCTGTCGCAACATTGCGTCTGTCCTCAAGGAAATAAATCAATCAACCATCACGATGATTTCAATTATTTTCACAGTAAAAGTCGATGCATCCCTGGACGAGAGTTACGATATACTTCCTTGAGCAACTTTAAATATAATGCTGGCAAAATGAATTTTGCTTAATATCCAGTAAACATAATTAACTGCGTCATAACCAATGACAATTTCTAAAGCCCTGTCACACCAAACAGCGACGCCACAGCGTTTGTCAGCGCGCTGTGGGGTAGCTGCGAAATACGTCTAAAACATATACTGTAATCAAAATGCATTGCAAACGCAGAGTCCAAATACAATATATACAGGCGTCTGTACACCGTGCACACGGTACGCTCACAAAGCGCCCACGGCGCTTTAGAAGACTTCACAACGTTGCCACAAAGTCCCCTCAGCGAGCTGTCTAACACGCTGTGCAAACGCCAAGCCGCGGCGTTTATTTTGAGCATGTTCAAAACGCATGGCATGCCGCATGGCGTTCTAGGCGATTGTACAGCGTTGCTGGCGACTGCACAGCGCGCAGCTCGGCGATCTGCAATTTCTTTGAACGCTGTGAAAACGCTGTGAGGACGCCGCTCTGGTGTGACAGGGGTTTAAGAAGAGTTCTGAAAAATGAACAAATTTAACTCATGTACTTTTTAAACGGGAAGTATTATATGTAAATTAACTCAGCGTCGGTAGGTTGAATCCAAGACTCTTCCAACAGGTTGGCGAGGACAACTGTACTTTTTTAGAGAATCTAAAAATGTATATCATTTAATAGAACGCGCAACCATGAATACATACAGCACCACATAGTTTAGTTTGGTCATTTCAATGGAGAACACATATGCTTCAATAATACAATGCATGATGCGACGCTGTTTTCATTCGGCGTGCAGTCGTTTTGCTGCAATATGACTTTATTACTTAACTGCACTGTAAGGGTTTAAGGCAATTATAAAGCAGTTAGAAGCACACTGCAATGTTACACGAAGTGTAGTACAAACCAATTGAAAATAGCCAGGAACGGCATGTAAACAACGTGAACGCATCCAGTGCACATTTTATTGCCACTACATATCACTATACTTTCAAGACATACAATGTTATAACAAATATAATGTTTGGAATGTATGATTCATGAAAACAGAAGTAGGTAGTACCTTAACTTCTCAAAGCTAAACTAAATGTTAGGCGTTCAAAAGTTTTTTATCTTTACGCAAACAGTAGAATTAAACTGATGAAAGGGAAAGCCCTCAGGAAGCATAGCCTGCACGAGAAAACAGCAGCCTCGGTTTTATTGAAGCTGTTCATCAGCAGTAATGAATAATGCCACACCACTGACGCCCCCTAGCGCATGAGCGGTACTCCATTTTCAAATGTAAACAACATACATGCACACTCCATGATCCCTGAGGACCAGAAAAATATGACTACACAATGAAAGCTCAGTACAGGGAAATACAATATATTTACCTGACTGTTTAATCCGAGTGAGCAGTTTATCGTTTTCTCGTTTCCGACAAAAAAGGAATAATAGCATTTCTAGCTAACGATTTTCAATACAATAAAAAAGACAATTGAATTGTGGAAGCATTTAATATAAAATATCCTTTACTGCCGTGTCTGTGAAAATGTCTTGTGTTACCTTTGTAGCTGGGGATATATAACAAAAGTTTGTATGCAATTTGCAAAGATGTTTTCAGGAATACATGTCGTGTCTGATAGGTTCACCGAGTGATGAACGTCAATATAAACTATTTATTGTAGGCCTAATTAGGAAAAACAGTGACACGTACTGTGTTTGAAATAATACATCTCCATAAGAACCCGTGTTGATAGCTGCGAACTGTGAAATTAATATGTTTGCGATTGATTTAAAATAACACCAATTACCATTAGACGCGGTGTTTAATATCCTAAACTTCCTGAAAAAAAGAATGCATTTAATCGCATTAAATTTAGCCCGCTGGAGACAACGTGTATGATTGGTAATTTGTCATTGGAAAAAGCAGACATTTGTTTTAAAAGACAGATAATGGGTCCATGACTCATTATATTCTGTAAAATGGTAATGTTTTTCGTGAAAAGTGATGAAATTCTTGACAAATGTTCATCGAAGTAGGAATTCATCAGCACTGATTTGTGTAAGGTACATTGTACACGTAAGATACAACTACAGAAGACGGTATGTAAGCACACGGGATGAGGGCAGAGGACCAAAACTAGTGTTACCTCATTAAATGTTTTGCAACGTTTCGAAATCATGGTATTTTAAAAACTACATGTAGTCTATCTTGTTCGTTGGAACACATTGTCTGAGACATATCAACGATGGAAATTGTAATTTTGTTTATTGCAGACATTGCAACGTAATGTGTTCTTAATATGTAAAATAATTTCATGGAGAATATAGCGCTTAAAGCAATACATGTACGTTGTACCATGACAATTTGAATAAGTGCAGTAGAACAAATACTGAGCATTCCCATGTACATCATCGATGTCCGGTTCTTAACGATAATGAGTTACGGGCAATGTCCAATGTTCACAATCTTCGGTCACAATATTATTTGTCTCCTCAAGGAAATTTCCAATTAACTACCATGCAGGCGATAATGTAGTGTGGTAATGCATTTTCATTATAAAGACGATGCATGGTTAGAGATAGGTGACATATAAGTTCCCTCGGCCACTGAAATGGCGATGCCGCTAAAAATGACTTCTTTTAATAATTAATAAACATCCGTCAAACGCAATTTACAACGAAATGCCAGGACCAAGTTCTTGGGATAACTGAAAATAAATTGAAAAGTCTAAAGTTTGTTATTTGTTTTGCTTCTCACTTAACTGACGCATAGTTGTATCAACAAGTAAAGTCAAATGAGGTCTGCATTTTCCACACATATTTATATATTTGCTATGAGGTAAAATGTGTAAGCGTCGACAGGTTTATCATAGACCTTTTAAATACATGTATTTGTCATGCGTGATGCGAGTTTACACAGACAACGAGAATGGATACAAACCGACGGATCAATATGCTAACGTAAGTTTCCTTTTATTATATACCTTTTCCATAACTGATCTAATAGTTTAAATCTAAAAACAGCTGGTTTTCACAGAACTTTACGCTAACAAGTAAAAAAACACCAGTGTGACGTCACAACTCGCTTGTTATTGTTTACACAGAGAGGAAGTGTGAAACGGGATTTTAATCCGTTACAAACTTTGAAAGCATGATACGGAATTTTAAATCCGAATTGTTCTATTTGTGAACGTGTATTATAATATACTGTGTAACAGATCATTTATAGGTATATAATTATTATTATAGAACTAAAAATATGTGCTCAAAGCCTTACGTACCATGTACGAGATGTAATTTTATGTTTGTATTTTTTTCCAATAAGTAAAATCAGGGCTCAAATTACATGTGTACGTAGGGTGTGCCCCTATGACAAATGTGAAATTTTAAAGTACATGATCTTACATGGTGATAACATGCTCCATCGGAAAGTCTTAAACAAAATGAAAGACTCACTTTACATAATTGTTTTTATTTCATTTGCCTACCACAGCCTACATACGACGGGAAACGTTTTCAGCATTACAACTTATCATTATCCTGGCAGCGAATGCAATTTCCGATTGAATGGCTTATATAATATTCACGTAATGACATTACTGGCAAAAAAATGAATGAACTCTGTGGAAAATGGTCGCTATCAGAATTGCCAAAGGGTGGTTGTGACTGCAATTGTATCAAAAAGTCCATTTTGTCGTTTCTCACAGAAACTCAAGAGTACTTATAAGCTAAATGGTCAACAACTAAATTGCCTTAGGGAAATGAGGATTATAAATAATGCAAATGAAGTCGGATTATCGAGTGCTGTCAAAGAGAATCATACAAAATAATTTATTTGTGGTTACTAGGTCATATTGTCACCTGACAATATAAACCTAATCCATTGCATTAAAATTGACTTTGAATTGTTAAAAATGATCATGATTGACAGCTGCAGAACTGACTATTGGTATTCAATCTATATAAAACATTTTACAAATGTTTATGAGTGATGTGATGTGCTGACACGGCAGAATGTACAAACGCATGATCGATAAGTTGTTGTGGTAAAGAGGAAATGAATGGATGATAGATTAGGACATGGCGTGCTATATACGGTTATATAACTGCCTCTTTATTACAGCAATGGTGCAGGACCGATGTCTGCAGATATTAAACTGCTCGTAAAATTGTGTAAGATGAACTGAAAATAACATTGTTTACTTCGACTTAACTACTTAACTATAGTTTAGAGAATACTAAAGTAATCTGTGTTGACGATAAGCTGCAAGTCGCCCTTGTGCAAAATCAAACTAGAACATTTTAGACCGCGAACATGCGCATAGAGTTTAACAATGAATGATAGAGACAGTCGTAGCTGGTCTCACATTAAACTGATGACAGGGAAAGCCCCCAGGAAGCACAGCCTGCGTGGGAAAACAGCACCCTCGGTTTTATTGAAGCTGTTCATCAGTGGTAAAGAAATATGCCACACCACTGACGCCCCCTAGCGCATGAAATGAACACATACCAATCATCTACGTGTCTTTGTTTTGCGGTCTACAAACTATATATCGTAATTTACAGTATCCATAAAGTTCTGGCTTAACAGTTGCAAAACCTAGTTAGATAAGAACACAAGTAATTCCAGTGTCAATGTCCTGTTTCTTATAACATATCTATTTAAGGTAAAATGTATTGGGACATGCCTATTTCATGTTAATATTCAGGGAGTTTTAATTTGTTTTCAAACCATTTTACAAATTAAAGTGCAAAACGTTGCCTATCTATTCCAAATTAAATTATTTCAGATAATATACAACAGATGCGCCCTAGACGTTACAGATAATATCAATGTTGTCAGCATCGCAAGGCCGTTCATTAAATTTTAATTGCCGTTTGCAAGCAGCTGTCCTGGGTTATTTGTCAAAACAATATGTCAATGCGCAGAAACCACGTGACTTTATAAGTTCGCTGGACACACAAGATGGCGACAAAAGTCCCCGCTTCGAGGTAAAAAATTGGTGATTTGACATA
>Ga0224511_10004653_pt1 | contig 10466 bp, 6 predicted proteins | sample SF_May12_sed_USG_2_FD_169988 | JGI IMG/M metagenome (GOLD analysis project Ga0224511, IMG submission 169988) | Sediment microbial communities from San Francisco Bay, California, United States - SF_May12_sed_USGS_8_1 | ecosystem: Environmental > Aquatic > Marine > Sediment | place: USA... | reverse complement strand
GTTTTAGCGTTCGTTGCCAACTAATCGCTTGAAAACATCAAAGTACAAAAGTAGTACTAGATTTAGTTTAGTGCGTACCATCGACATCGAAATTTTTGCAATTCAGTCTCGCTTTGGAACTGCATTAGTTTGTGGGACAAGTCTAAGGACTTACTATTAACTAAATAGACAGACTTGCATTAGTCTAGTCTAGAGTTGGCCTACCCTACCCACTGTCTCAGTTCAGTAGACTAGCCACTAGGTACAGGTTTGGTCTATTTTAGTCCTGACTCGAAACTCTACTCTCTTACTCTTAGTGCCTAAACTAAACTTAGTTAGTGATCAACGGAGTCAAGTAAAGACTGAGTCAAAGTCAGCGCAACTTCTATGACTCACGTTTGGGGGGCACTCCAGACTAGTATGGTCTACTTTAGACAGTAGCTCACAAACTGACCGAAACTGCCTACTGCACTCGCTCAGTGACTGGTGCAAGTATCAGTCTAATGACTAGTTTTAGTAATCTTACTAGTACTCAGTAGTATTACTACTTCTAGTGACTAGATGATCTACTAAGTACTTTGATTCGCCAACTGTCAAGCTTTATCCTAGGCATGTAGATTACTCAAATGCAACATTTAGGGGATCAGTTGGTTTTTGATGCTTTGCGGGTTAGTTTGGGCTGGTCGCGTAGTTTGCTTCGAAGAGGTGCTCTCGTGCCATTCACTGCCAATGGTGCCCACCAGTGGTTGAAGGGTTAGTTGCTTGCGATAGGCGATGCTGGCATCTTATCACTTTTAACTTACTGTGACTATCTTATTGGCGCTTTGAAAAAAATTGTTACTATAGTATGCTCAACAAAACTGTCAGCAAGCACTCCATGTTAGCCTCTCTCTGTAAAGATGATACCTACCTTCGTTTCTTCCTCGCTCCATCCCTCCAACAGTAATAACCGCCCTTCGTCACTCCCTCTGTTCCTCCTTCCATCCCGAGGATCTCTGTTTGATCTCACTTACACTAAGATAAGTCAACCTCACCTGACGTCTTGCTCTTCCCAGCAAAATAATCATACTTCCCCGGTCAGAACTTTTAAGTGTAAAAGGGTTTTAAGGAAGCATTAATGAAGCACGCATATGGTCTAGGACGCAATGCGGTACTTAAAGTTAGGCTGTCGACACATGTTATGTCAATTTTCATGCATAGTTGCGCGTTTTAATACGCAAAACGGCATGACGATCATGTTCATAAAGCCCCCCCCATTGCTTGAAGTGTTCATAAGATGATCACTGGGTACTAATTTATATTAGAGCCATTCTGACTTTTGATTTATGACTTTGGTTGAGCTCCTCAGATTCTTTTTGTTGTGTGAGTGCAGACTGGTGTATAAAATTGGTAGGCAGTAATTTAAAGTAGAAACAATAAATGTAGGCTAACGGCTCGGTACCATGATACATAAAATGTCTGACTATGTGCATTCTTTGAAAAGCCTTGATACCAGTTTGATTTACGTGGGTTTCAAAACGTAGTCTGCCATCTACAGGAATTCCTAGATATTTAATATTATACTATCACTAAAATGTGCTGAAATACCTAACCATCGACCCACTTTCGGTTTTGTGATGCATGTATATAGCACAGATTTATGGCGCAGATAATGTTGTTCTATGATAGGTCAGGTGTTGGTCTGCATACTAGTTTCCATAAAATAGTTCAAATTGTCAGAACGTATATATCCCAACACCCAGTATATATTACATACGACCATGTTTCACTCTATGATATACACGATCCAGTATTTATATACACCTTATACCATGTACGCATATGCAGCACCTGGTATATCACAAAATACCACCATTGTTATTATATGGACTAGCGAGAATTTTGACACTGCATGTGCCCCGCAATTATTTTGAACCTGAGAGTTATAGCGGGGCCATACGACAGCAGCAAGCCGCACAGACAGCGGCGCCGATGGGGTGTTAATGCGAGCGCCGCTGTCTGCGCCGCAGCGAATGGGTGTCAACTTCCACCGGACGAGCGGCAGAACACTGCTGAGAACTGATGGTCATGCACTATATTTTCAAACGGTACGCGAGCAGCCGCCGATCAGAGCATAGACCTTATTTATCCCGGAAGACTTCCGGTACATAGGTCAAGGGTGATTCAGTAAAGCAGCTAATTCAAATCTGCATTGTCACTGGTTGCCGCTCAAGAAAATAGAGCATGCGGCATCGGATCTCTGCCTCTGGAACGTCGGAAGGCGATGGTCATTTTCAGCGGCACAAGAGCGGCGACCATATGGTAATCGTTCACGTAAACATCACTCAACGGGCTTGGGGTAGAAAGGAATAAAAAATAACAAAATATAAAATCATATAAATGCTATGAATAGCAATATGACAGAAACATATGGTCAGATAATCACTTGGTGCTTTGTCCCCTTCAGTTTTGGATAGCGAGACTGAATTAAGGAGCTCCAGTCATAGAGTTGGTACGCAAACCATGTCCGATCCTGAAACTAAGCTATTGGTTTAGTGATACCATCCGTGTAAAACAAAATGATTTTGTCTCTATCACTTCTAGAAATTAACAGGGATTGGTGACCTTGTGACTTACCATAGAGTGACATTTATCACTGCAAGAATTGCATAACTGGTCACATACTTAGGTTGTTACATGCCCACAATGACAACTAATGGCATCATCACTTCTTGCACTATATCAACTGATAGAAATAAGTAGTTATCTCTCACATGATGACATATCATAGGATTATTCCTTTGGCTCTCGTGATTATGTTTGCAACAACATTGCTGGCTCAAACAACTGATTGTCAATCTATAATACTGTTTTAAACTATGTCTGCGCCATCTGCCTCATCCTGTTTCAACTCCAAATAAAGCTTTATTTAAGGAATACTTTGACTTCGATTTGATTTGATGTGAAAATATTATTTTAAATCAATGACTTAAATAAGACCCTAGATCTTGTTTTATGTTAAAGTCCATGGAGTTCGAAGATTCTACCTATTTAAATAAAAGAGAGTGCCAGAAAGAGAGTGCCAGAAAGAGAGTGCAGCAGATAGTCCAGGTTAAAAATCAAGGAAACACAGCCGAAGTTGTCACAAATATGTGCGGAGCAGAGTTTTAAATTAGCGTAAAGTAGTCTCATTTACTAAATTGTGATTAAAACTGAAGGGCTGCTATACTAAAGGCCGGATTTCCACTCTGAGTGACCTGGGAACATGGGGTCATGCGCTCGCGTGTTACTAGTAAGTTGTGGTAAAGTTATCCTCCCCTATACCTATGGTTCCAGAATCATCGGCCATATCACATTGTCATATGATTTAAATCAAGGGAATTCTACATTAAAAAGGTATAGTATTTGGATATGTTTAGCTGATTTATTGCTCCCCGAGATATCTCCCCGATTCCGAGATAGAGTATGAAATTTACCGTTCTTGGTTGTCTCTAGAAAGTTGTGTTTACTCAGTGATTCGGTGACCTTTATGGCACTTGATTTAATTTGAGATTATTTTTGCTCCAATCTACGAGATACATTGCTTTAGTGCTTTGGTATGAGATGGCCCTTTGGAGATGAGTCATGGACTTTATCTTATCAATGCATAGCACACACCCTGCCTGCTTTGCAACATCATAACATCATAACCCGTTATATCGCAACCAGTGGTGAACGGGTGTAATTTGAGATAAAGGACTGCCATGGGTTAATCAGTTTGGGCCTGCAGTGCACCAAATTGTGGTACTACATGGCTCATTGGCCAGCCATGCCATTTACTGCAATCTTCTGGGTGACAAAAAAAAGGGGAATGTTTTTTTAAGTATCAAAAATTGGATCGACATCAATGAACCACCCAGCACTGCATTTAGGTTTAGGTTCAAATTCTTTGATGCACTTTTTATGCTGTAGCTTAACAGCTGCTACTATAACTGCAGTGCAATCCTCATTCATTTAGATCTTGTGTAAGATGTTGTTAATGTTTTTGCCCCTGTTAGAAGTCTGCTAACTCACGTATAGCTTAGTCATTGCTAATGAGTCTGACAGCATGTGACATCACTTGCTTATTTTATAATCATAACATGACATCGGGAGGTACAGGTTGAGATAGGTCGAAACTGTGGAAACCTGAAAGTCAGTGTCGCTCCCAGTACTAAGTATCTCTTGCTATTATTCACATAGCTATGCTCGTGCCTTCTTTTTTTGTCTATTCTCACAAGGTCCAGTTCTAGGTAACGGATAAGCATACCCTACCATAGCATGAATACAGGGACCTTAAAAAGGTCGCTCAGTTCTTCACTGGTGGCTGGTTAAAACACCGATTAACGCAACACATATAAAAAGGCGAGATGGACAGTTCAGAGCAGAGTGGTCTAACACCATACCTCCCCATACATACGATAAGCCGAACATACTTATATACACGCGCGCATAATAATTATACTACGCAAGATAGAGAAGCAGTGAGGTATGTCTTATTATACAACTATGCTCGCACATATTATACTGTCACTTACTTATACACAACATTTCTAGTAATTACACACATATTGCTCTCTATTGTTACCTATCTGTTTCACTGTATTTTAGTTTTACGGTGGTTACCGAAATAAAAAACTACCAGTTAAAACCACGCAACAATACTCTCGCGGAGGTATACATCTTGCTTATCTCTAAAAATCAGTGATCTGCGTTTGTTTACTGGTGGCAGCCATTTTAGCACAGATGGTGTCCCTAACTTTGAGAATTTCCTTACTGCCCCCGTCGAGGGCCACTATCCACTAGGAATGGATTATGTATGATATCAATGACTCATCACTAATCCAATGGTGCATTTATGTTTTTGTCAATTTGTCCATTGCTCCGCTTGGCCCGAGATCAAAGGGCAGGGCTCTATGTTTGGAATATCCTAAATTGGGCAGTCATAATTGGGACTTACCACTAGTGTGCCCATATGAATAAGCTGGTCTGGTCTGATGATTATGCCAGTGTTCAAAATTATTGATAAGGCATTTGCATTTAAAACACTGAACAATTTTTGTAGCCAATATTATGGTCACTATACCAGGTAGAATTTATGTACAAACACCAGTCTTGTGGAACTATAACACATCAGTGCAGTATAGTATCCTTTCACTTCTTATGTGGACTATACCTTGTAGTTGAAAATAAGGAAAGCGGGGCAGAGTTTGTTTTCGAAGCATTGATAGAATGGTGAAGTAGGAAGCCCAACGTAGACCATCACTGCACTGATTGGCTGGCAGTAGTTGGCCTGAAATTTTACTGGTTGATTGTTTGCAGGCTCCGCCCAATGTCTATATAAAAAGGGGCTCCTAGTTCAGAATGCCGCTTTCATTTTTCCTATTATCTGCCGGTAGGACTGCGCCGCATAAACCTAACATCACACCATGGAGTATCAGAGGATTCTGCTCATAGCTCTAGTCATCAGTTTCGCTGTATGCATCATGGGTCAGACGACCCCACAAGAGGCTGCGCAAACCACAGCAGCAGTTGATACGGGCAATTCATCAACCATGCAAAGTTCATCTGCCGCCTCATCTGCGGCGACCACTCAGGGAGGATCGCAGCCAAGCGGTGAAACCACCACAGCCGGCAGCGCTATCATTCTACCATCGCTCTTCACAATGATTCTCTCCCTTCTGCTATAAACGGGTTACTGGTAAGTGATCATTTTTATTTGGGTTTGAATTTTTAACTTTTATTTATTTATTGAGTATTTCCAGGAACTCTATCTTGGCTAACTGATATTCCAAGAGAGAACGGAACCGGGCCACTATGATTTATGTTTTGTCCTGTTGCAAGTAAGCATGATCTACAAATTGCAGCCCGTGATGGGGTACCAAAATCCGTCCCGATCATACCACCCCCATAGCCAGCCCAGCCAGACACTACAACAGCTAAAGCCTATAAAACACAGGGTGTGTATTCATGTACATGCGGCGACACACTAGACAATGCTCCTTAATTTACAGGAAATGTGTCATAACCACCACCAAATCAGTCTCGAGCAGTGTGGCACAATCGTTGGGATAACGGAGCACGCGTGGATACAGGACAGATGACTCCGCGTAACGTCAGATTGATGTCTCCATTCTGGGAGCGCCTGACGCGAGTCGGTGTACAGCTGTGATACAAACTATTAGCTCAGATGACCGTGCCTGTTTTTTCATTTTATTCTTTATTAATGAAATCATTTTTAACTAATAACCCCCAAATTTGTTTGTTTTTATTAACCGTATTTCTATGGCTACTTGTTTGTGTGTAGTATTAGGCAGATGGTGTCAATCGGGGTGGAGGCCTCTGTCGCACAGGTGGTTCGCACCGGTGGTTCGATGCAGTGGCCGGCAGAGATCATGCGTTGGTTACCAAGGTGATTGATTTATGCATGGCCTCACATACGCGCATAGTTTGGGTTGCACAACAAGTCATCGATCAAGCTAAAGCTTTAGGTAGGTCATTACTTGGAAAACAAACTAACCGGTTGACCAACGATGTAACCTTTTAAGGAAAAAATACAGTGAATCTCAAGGCTTTTAATTTTAAGTGAATGTTTTTAACTTTCAATATACGCGATTTGCGCGCAGAGTCGTGGGTTCGAATCCCAGAAAAGTCAATGGTAATGGCAGGAAGGGCATCCGACCTTAATTCGCTCCTGAGCTCCAACAAAGTCTCCCTGTTAACCAAGGAGCAAACCACATGACCCCACACAGGGATTAATAATGTGGAGTATAAACGGAAGCAAAAGAGAAAAAAACTCACCATCAAATTGAATTTATTGCAACAATCACTGCAGCCGAAGTCACAGCACTATTTATAATCCTAAAATGTAAAACGGAATGCATTTAGGGGTAGATTTTGTCGGCCTGCATGACTGTGAATAACTGCCAACATATCAAGACTGATAGCCATAAACCGTCACTACATCCGATTATTATTGAGACGAGACTTTATCGTTTCTGTTACACCAAGTAATGTAGGGTGGGCTTATGAAGAATACAGTGGGATGCTTCAGTAACTATATCCATACCCATACAGAACTGGCTCTACACCAGCCGGCATCTGAAGATATTGTAGAAGGTTCAGTTCCAGAAAACTACAAGCAGACTTGGTGCTTCAGGGAGTTTGGGTTTAGGTGGCCATATTAACCAGTAGCTAAGTGCACCATAGAAGTAAGAGGACTCTCCATATGATATGGAGCACACCATCAGCCAATACTGCCCCAGTCCCATGAGATGATTGGCATAGAATATAATTACATACATACACAGTGCAGGCTACTATGATACACTCACTCAAACCGCATAATATAGTATCATCAATGCTGGAAGAAAATAGCAGCATAAAAGTAATTGAGCAACCGAGCTTGGTCAGTCCATCAGCATCTATACCATAGAGTTATCCTCCCCTCTATGATTCTTGTATGTAAAACTTACTAAATCGATTGTGAAATACACAGGTTGTTAGAATAAATTATAAGAGTTGCAAAACTACAGATTGTCTGCTGGCACGATTGGTCATGTGAATCAGTGACATACGTCACTGCGTGGATGGTTTATAAGGTCCTGACAACACAACATTTTTGATGAGGAGAAAATAGTTTCAAAAGAAGGTATTTTAGGTGACAGTTCCCTTGATCCAGCGGGAACAGATGGAGAGGGCGATTGTACAGGGAAGGGTTAGTGTATGGGTACCCTTGGTCTGACCGTTACTACACAAACTGATATTGGGCGCATTATGGAATGAAAGAATCTCCTTCATGAAAATTTATCGAGCTGCGCCTGACTTTCTAGAAACAGAAGTTGGTCGATAAGAAAACAGTCACTGAGATGGGGTGTTATTTCCCGCAGCCGGCTAAAGAGAACGCCCTCTTCGACTGTGATGGAGTTATCCCCAAATCTCGCTTCTTTAAGCAGATCATAAGCTTTCTTGAAAGGTGCCTTGCCAAGCTTTGCCTCACAGTTTCTAGTGCGGAAGTCAAGGAAAACGGTCGACTACAGACAAATGTAGCATAGATAGCCAGTGATTGGAATTCTTATTACCAAACTACAGTACAGCAACAAGATTCTCTACTAGTGCATGAAATCTCCTGGGCATAGCGCATATGGTATTCAACACACATTATCATTTAACCCCGCACATGATTATTCACAACCCAAAATGCAAACCCAGGACTGGTACGTTCTGATTAGCATATTCTCAAAGGATACTTTCTGAGGTTGCTAATTTTGATTGATCGAGCACCCGGTCCGAACGCTCCTGCCACTGTATCATCTGCCAATACGGTGTTCTCTACAAAACAAGTCATCACCAATAAATATTGGCACAACAATTATTACACTGCCATCGTATCAGATGGAACGTGGCAACTCAATCCATTTACCAAGGGCAAAGGAATGCCTGCATGAAGTGTTAACACTGTGAGAACAAATAGAAATGTTTCAATAGGTGGCGAGACACAACATTACTGTCACCAACTTTGTTTCTCACATAATTAGAAAATATGTTAGCAGGGTTTTGTAGTCCTTTGAATTGAGTAAAGGCCTCTGACTCAAAGTGGCTGTAGGATTGCACTTTTGCTCAGTTGACCCGAATCGACTAATTGATTCTGTCTCATATCGCCGCTTAAGGGGATTCGAGCTATACTATACTGGAGCCCATCTATTGGAGAGACATTCTTGCTCACAGTAAGTCCCAAAACACAGGAAAAGGAGACGCTTTGACTTGCTCTCCACTTAACTCCCACCCAATCTGATGATTTTCTGTAAAACATGCAACGCACAGGAATGTCTGATTGTGAACACAGTTTGATTGACTTGTACGCCTCTGCTATGACATTAAAAATCAACGTTAGCTTTGTTGTCAAGAGCTTTAGGATAAATGCCAGCTCACATGACCTAAATGTGGAGCATATCAGCGATGCACACCGGATATTCAAATTCCACGAAGTAACTCATTCTGACTGAAATGGGGTCACGGCGGACCAGGAGTCCGGCGGAGCCGCACACCCCATCCTCCCATTATTATATAAACATCTATTGTCGCCCACTTGTGTTACATCTTCAATGTATCTCCATGGTCATACATTTGGCATAATTCCAGTAATTAACTTCCACTGATCACAGGCTACTGTCATCTCCACTAGCGATGTTTCTATGCCAAGGGAAATGAAATTGATGGGAATTACATGTTGGGGTCGCATCTATCATTCTAGTGATCATGTTAGCCTGGTTATAGTAAAGCCGGCCGGCTTAACGTTGAACTAGAGTAGATTACAATGCAATCAGCAGTAGGGACAGGGGGTGTTCAGTAGGGGCAGGGGTCTGTAGTGCAGTGGGGGAGGGGAGGAAAGAGGGGTGTTCAGTAGGGGCAGGGGTTTGTAGTGCAGTGGGGAGGGGAGGGAAGAGGGGTGTTCAGTAGGAGCGGGGGTTTGTAGTGCAATGGGGGTAGAAGTACAGACCTGCATCCTCATTAGGATCAGTTGTGCCTAGATGTTTCTGCATATTCTCTATCAGAGCTGCCTCATCATCATGATAACCTCCCACTGAGCCGATTATCGTCCCTTCATCCTGTAACGGTAAGTTAAACTACTGCCGCAACATACTCAGCTGTGTTAAATGAATCTGTCTATATAAATTCTATTACAAATCTACGATTGATGGAGTACTAAAATCAATTCTGGATCACCTCGTTCCTTCGAAATTTCTATAATGAGTTTCCGCGCAGAGTTGGCCATATCTTACTATGAAGATGATCTGATGGTTGGCAATGACTCAACGTTATGAGTGGGTGGTACAAATTTCAAATGCCTCAGCTTTAAAGGAAAACTTGTTTACAGGCGTAACTATGGTTACACAGGGCCGTATCTAAAACTCAGTCGGTCTCACGGAGACACCTAGTCAAATTCGTCAATCAGCACGAATCAGGCAGGAGGATATAGCGATGACACACATTGATTTAGGCAAACTATACCGAAAACCAACTCCGGAGGAGTATTTGAAAACTGAACCAGTCACAAAATATGTGCCATAATCTTGACTGCTGCAACTGTTAAGCAAAGTGGGGAAACCGGATCTATCAGAATAATTGAGTGGTCAAGAAGAGCGTGACTCAATATCATTAGATTCTGCCTACACATCAGGATACCTCAATGGTTATAGCAAATGGATCGAGATTGAGCGACCTTGGGTTCAGTCCCCGGTAATTTTGATTCCCGCCTTCAGCGCTATCTCCTCACATAATCTTTACCTTCCACCACTCCTACACAAGTCTCTGGCTTTGTAGATCAATTAGGATGACCAAATGGCCATGTGAAGTGGGGACATATAAGTAGATGAACCCGGCAGCCAGCTGTGCCTACTCTAAAAGTGCATTCAGACTAGACTGATTATCCGGTTGGTACGGTTTACTGTTTCTGAGTAGAAAATTAGCCGATGCAATGTCCCGATTGT
>Ga0224511_10004652_pt1 | contig 10466 bp, 2 predicted proteins | sample SF_May12_sed_USG_2_FD_169988 | JGI IMG/M metagenome (GOLD analysis project Ga0224511, IMG submission 169988) | Sediment microbial communities from San Francisco Bay, California, United States - SF_May12_sed_USGS_8_1 | ecosystem: Environmental > Aquatic > Marine > Sediment | place: USA... | reverse complement strand
AGGTCTGTATCTTTATACCCTTACAATCAGTCACAAATCTTCCAATATGTTAAGAATACTAAATAAATTAACATTGTATAAGGAATTGCAAACTTTTGAGACAAATAATGTGTTTTTGGACAAAAAAGTAAAAACACAACAACAACAAAACAAAAAATCAAACATAAAAACCCTTGCCGGTGCCGGGGATTGAACCCGGGACCGCTAGCACTCAAAGCGGATGCGTTACCACTGCACCACCGAGTCAACTGAGATTATCGATTGTAGTCAAGCTATTTAACTGTTTCGACGCAATGGGTCGAAACGTAAATAAACAAAGCCAAATTTGCGGGCCAGACATTTTCAACAAATTCTTTTTTTTCTGTTATATTTTTGCATGCATGGATAGCTATATTTGGCAGTTTCACATATTTACGGGAGTAGGTTTCGCTGCTTAAATATGATTAAAATGTAAGATGTAAACAATTCTGATCTAAAAGATACAGATGTAGCATCTTTAAAAAACACCGCGAACTCCTGTAAGTAGAATGTACACGTGCGCATAACCTAGATGTGAGGGTGACAGCCCTCCCCCCTTGCGTACTGGGTACCGCCCTTTTTCGGTCTCGCGTACAACCATGTTTGGCGTTTACATTTATAAAAGAAGATACAATGGCAGTATGTTGCATGCACATGTACAATTAGTCTTTCAAACGTTAGATGTGATGTGTTTGCGTTTGAGATTCCCTAGTTTCGACCTTTCAAAATTAATGTTTAAGTTTATAATATCTTAAATGACCATACACAGCGCGAGCGCGAGAAAAAAAAGATATTTGACTTTGTATATCACGTTGCTTGTGTTTCTTGATAAAAATTAGACCTTTTAAAAGTACAAATTGATGTCTGCGTACGATATAACAGGATTTTTGCGTACTGCGTATCGACCCTTTGCGTACTGCGTACCGCCTTAACGGCCCTTGAATACTACGTACCAAAAGCGGGGGTGTCACCTTTAAGATATGTTCTCGTTCTTTTACAGAAAACTAACTTAATTAAAACGATATAAAAATTAACGTCACCAGCAGCACCATATTACAGTGACGATGCCTTTTGTTTTCTTTTCAACTTTAAAATAGAAAACGCGTACATCTTGGAACATTTTATCGCTATCAATTTATCGGCATATTTTCTGTTATTCCAAAAACAGTGTCGTTTGCACTTCATGTTATTTAAATTAAGATATTTTAAAAGTCATTTATGAAGGCATTACATCAAGTGCGCTAATAATCGCGGGGTTAGTACTTTTACAAAATATTGGCGACCGTCATCTTACGTTAACCGTAAAACGTGAACCCGCCCCCCCCCCAACGGATACCGAGTTATGATTTTGTTGATGCCCCGTTACGCTAAAATTTCTCATTTTTATCGCTTCGATCGCGGTATGCATTTAAACAATTTAAACCAAAAAATCGGCCAAAACTTGCACGAAATATAATAATTTATATACTCAAACCGTCAAAACTGATATCAAACACATACATGAGCATTAATACACAGAATTAACTTAGACTACAATGTTGAGGTTTGTAAAGTCTTTAAGTCTCAAAATATATAACGAGCTTACCAACATCCAGCGCCGGTTCAATTACATTCATAGTACATGCATTTATTAAATTTCGGCAGTAAAAATTGTTAAATATCCAAATAGGTCGTTTTTTCCGACATGTAGTATTTAATAAAATATTGCATTAATTAATATTTTTTGATATTATGAGTTGCGGGTGTTTTGTGTTAAAATCTATTATATTAATAAGTAATGTAAGCAGTTTAATGAAATTCCTAAATTCAAGTTAATGCCTTGGCCATAAACCATACACGTGCACCGTACGGCGTCTATTTTACAAAAAAATCAAACGATTCTATAACAGCCGTACGGCGCCGGCCTACCATAAAAAGCCATTATCATTTCAACATTAAAACCTTCGCATGAATAGATAATAGTATAAATAACAATTATAGTAAGTTCGTGATTTAAGCATTGTGATACGTTTAATCTTTGTATAATACAATTTAAAAGTTTATCAGGGTTTTACTGTTTTTTTATTCATTACAAGAGTATGCCAGACGCCGCCAATTCTAACTGATATGTAACTTATATCCACGCGAACGTAAGTATACACTGACGTCGTGCTTTTGCACCGATTTTGACGCGTACTGGGTAAGTTTAACGTTATATTAAACGAAAACGGCTCGATTTCGTTTATTTTTTGTAAATTTATTTCAAATTAATTAAACTCGTATTTAGTTACTTTAAAAGAAAATCGCTCGGGTCAATATTTTTAAAACGGAGTTTGATTAATAAACACAGTGAATAAATGAACTATGTCATTTTCCTGTTACATAGACAAATTTTATATCAAATGAAAGACAATTGTGTTGGCTTTCATTTAATGCGCGTATAAATTATCTCACATGTTAAATGAACAAATTATTTTGAAATTCCACCATCCACTATCATCAACTTAAAAACGCTGGTTTTGACGTCAAAAACGACGTCATTTCGGGAGTCCTGTTCCACCTTAACTTCACGAGAAAGTGAAAACAATTGGTCAATTTATAAGGCCAGCCTAACACATCTGTCCTATTTTGCAAATTTCAATGAATGTCCAACTGTTCTTATAACGAAATGCGAAAAGACGACCAATTTATAGGCCGGCCTAACAAATCTTCCACATATTGTAAAATAGTAGCTTTGTTTAACTGCAATTAACACATATTGCAAAAATTGGACACATTAGTTAGGCCAGCCTAACAAGATTTTACTCTTACGTAAATAGGTGACTTTACTGAACTAAGCAAAAAAGCAAAATACTGGTCTATTTGTAAGGCCAGCCTAACAAATCATACCTTTCTTGCAAAAATGACTTTGATTAACAAATGCAGAATTGGATTTAGGTAACGAAATTGTTTAAATGAAGTTAAGCTCGCACATGTAAAATTTCAATTTGTCAATGATTGTTATACTCATTAAAAAGGGTAATAAGAAAATCGTTACGAAACTGCGTTTTTAAAGTGACGGTTTCAAGTATCACCAAATATTTTCAATTGAAATAGATTATATATGTATTAGATAAATACTCAAGTAGCTACGTATGTAATAATTTGAGCGCTGAGTTGTAAGTTTTATGAGTTTAAAGTTACATTCGTAAGTTGATGAGACGATAGAGTTAATTCACGCCTGCAAATGATAAAATGTATCCCCTTACCTTTTTACATGTACATTTGTGTATTATGTTTTTGATAAATAATTGAAACAACATAGTTAAAATTTCTAGGTCTGTATGTTAATTCCCTTATTTACCGGCAACACATTTTGCAATGCGTTGAGTATTGTAAGTGAATTATCATTGCAAAATGAATTGCAAATTTACGCGTCAAAAAGTGTTTTTAGACAAAACTCCACAACAGCAACAAGCATAAAATCAATCATTTAAGAATGTGCCTCTTGCACCCCACCCCAATCGGATGCGTTGCCTCTAGACCACCAAGTCAACTGAATGTATCGATTGATGTCAAGCATTCATAAAACATAAACTTCCTTGCCAGAGCCGGGATTTGATACCGGACCTTTCGCATCGAATGCGTTATCTTTGGACCACCGAGTGAACTAAAAGTATAGGATGTTGTCAAGCTATTTAGCTATTTCAATGCAATGAATGGAAACGTAAATAAACAAAGCCGAATTAGTGGGCCACATATTTTCAACAAATGCAATTATTCTGAAATATGTTAACATACATGTACATTGATAACTACATTTGTCAACTTCTCATATTTGCGGTAATATGTTTCACGTCTTAATATGGTAATAATGAAGATGTCAACGATTCTGACCACAAAAGAGACAAACATCTCTAACAGTGACCATGCAATGCAAAAAGCTTTTGCACGACAATTCAAGAATGAAAAATCTCACCAAGATCACATAATCCGCAGAAATTCTTGCACAACAGTTTGGCTTTCTGGAAGTCTGAAGCACAAAGGTTGACCTGTGCGCAGAAGGGCGCATTATCAACACAAGGCGCTGTAATCAAAAGTATATTTGGAATATATATATCACATGTCGCGGACTCGTCTTTATTTAAATATAACAGGTTGAAATATGACTTATTTACTTTATAATGTTTACGCTTATACTTGGTAAAAATCATGTCAAATATATTGAGAAGTTTCAAAGATTTTAAATAAACCTATTTTTAAATAGGTAAACAGTTATTTACCTTTCGTGGTGTTTGGAGACAGCAGAAAACCTGAAACACGGGGCGAATTTGAGTGTAAAACAGAGTACAGGCACTTCTTAGTTGTTTTTACAATACAACGCAAGATGTTATTACAGTATTTGTTATTATTACAATAAACATTGTCGTGTGGAGCTGATAGTTATTTTTTTTTTAACCGTCAAACATTATTTCTTAATGTATATTGTGTCTTTGTGTACTCCGTGTTTTGTGATGTTCTGTGTGTGTTTGTACCGGCCATATTGTTATGGTGCCCATACACTTGACTTGTCCACACTTTTTACAACATTTTTCTTTGAACATCTCTTCCATTTATATTTCAATTTTACTCATAATTTGTTTGTTCGTTTGTGTATGTTCATACTGGTATACATTAAACAGATGTTCGCCGAAAAATATGATGTAAACAATGTAGACAGGTCAAGTTAAAGAGCACCATGACAAAATAGTCCGTACAAAAACAAACACAAAGAACATAACAAAACACGCAGAACAACAAGACGTTACAGACAGTCAGTAAGGTTTGTCTTGAATCCTGTAGAAGACGGATAAAATTTGATCAAATGAACATATCTAATAGTTGTATTGTTTGCACGCGTCGTTATTTCATGAACTCGAACACGTTCGTATAAATCTTACAAACTCAAATGCGTACGCGGTTACAACTGTCTTGTTTTGAAAGATCAACACGATCCAACTAAATTGATTTCTGTTGTATGTTGGCCATATGTGTCGCTTTTAATTCTAGTACCACCATATGGGTAACCAATTTATTTGCAGAAATTTTATTATAACTACTAAATATTACGAGAACAAAATACATAACTTACCTTGCGTTTCTATGCACACCACAACAAGTAAAAGACACACTGGTATCACACTTGTCATTTTCCTCCACGCTATTTGTCATACATTAACATTAAGGTACGCTGTGATTAATATAGATCAGAGCGTCGTGCAGGTATAGTTCAGAAATGTATGACTCTCCTCTTTTATAGTAGCATTTTATGTTTGAGCTCAATCGTGATGGTGCCGTTTTGAAACATCTCAGCAGGAGATAAAAAGTGACATTCTCAAGATGGTCGTGTTTGATTTAGACTTAGTTTTAAACCCTGGTCTGTTTAAAACTCTTATAATGGCAATACAGATAAGACCGTGTAAATCCGGTTAATGGCAAAAAGGACTCCCTGCTTTTACAGAACATTCAAAAATTGACAGCCATAAGAACGTATGGTTGATTAATATCTTCAATCTAATGCAAACTCACATTTTTGCACGAAAACGCGTGCATGTGTGTGTCAAAACAAATCATGGAGATTTTATCAACTTACCAAGATAAAATGAAAATCAGGTGCACATCTACCAAATGTGTTTAATCGAACTAAGGTCCTCTCAATCTCAGGCTTAACGTGAATGTTCTCATGCAGTTGTACTAGGCGAAGATAATCTGTGGTACTTATGTAGTTTTAAATTGGTTGGTTCTAGCCAGTTGAAAGAATGCGGGCCTATAAAGCCCGTTGATATGTTTGATGTTGTTTGATGTTTGATATGTATTAAAATTCTTTAGTGTAAGGGCCCACTTTCTATTAATGTGGGTGTTGGCTAAATGCATGGTTTGAATAATGTTGAATGATTAACTTTCACCTGTGGTATGTTTGCATTTACGTGCACGAGGTATATACGATGTATTTAAGTTTACCTTTAATGAAAATGTCATTACTCTACTATAATTATATACTCTCCATATATTTAAACTTAAAGCTTATAAGTGAATTAATATGTTTTAATTGAATTGCTTTGTAATTGACTTTACATTCACAAAGATGGTAAACAATTATAAGGGTAGCATAACATCTTACTAAATTGATTTGTTGGAACATACTGGACATGCGTGTTAGCAATAACCCATTTTACTGTATACATAGCTTCAAACAGCAACATAAATGAACTAATAAAGATAAACTATAACGCACTATAAAGTAAGACGTATGAGTAAGGTATGTGCTACTTCTCTCGTGTTATAGTTTTACAATGTAATGGAAGGCACACCAGGTCATGTGTATGTGAAGCATTCGTGTAGTATTTTTCCGAACATGAAGAAATATGTCAATCGCATTTCCAGTTAAATATATATATATATTTTCCAAAACGGTCCAGTAACAACACTTCTCGTAAGATTTTCTGTTGACAAAATAATGATTTTTACAAAAAACTCATCATTTCTATTTAAAGGTTTTCACGCCGTTATATAAATATTTTCAAATGTAACAATGGTACAGACTAACAGTTGAAACACAAGTACATATTAAATATGTAAACATACAAAAACAGAGCAACTTAATGACAACACATCAAACATTGTCAATGTACATGTACTCTACACCTTCCTGATGGCCTTATGGCATTCTGTACATTATAACAGTAACATTTTAACAACACGTAGGGTTTTCCTTTGTGATATTATTTTATGTCCTGTTGCCTGTTCGTTTGACACAGAGACTTTAAGAATTAAGGAATTTTATAACCAGGTAAGCTATTTCAAACTTTAAATGCTGTTTGTTTTCTTTGTTTTTAATTATGTTTTTAAAGATAAAAATATATATGATATAATATTGTAAATATTATCTAGAGTATGTGACTGCTAAAATTAGTCACAGACAACTTTTGTTAGTATTGCATTATATGTTTTTGTATTTGCAATTAACCACAATTGGAAACATTTATACCGATCACGCTTTTTATTTTCTGTTTTTGTACGTTTATTTCTTTTCCTCGATATGCAGAGTAGAGCGCAGTGTATGTCTACGTTATATGTGTGGCTATGTAAATAAATGCTTATCTAGGATGATAGTTCGCATTCTTTGACCACATAAATATAAAACGCTTGCCTTCCCTTCCTATGCTAATAGCAACATGGAAATACCACAATAGTATCAATGTATTTATTTTCAGACAAGGAAACTGCCCACGATAATTGTCAAATATTATAACCACGTTATAATAGGACTGCCATTGATCAGATCCTCGTGTAAGTTTAGAAATGTCTTTCCTGTTCTTTAACATTGTTTAATGTTTGATCCTCAATCATGATGGTGCATTTTTGAAACATCTTAGCGGGAGATTAACAAACGGCATTTGTAAGATGTTCGTGTTTAGCTTTTGATTTGAACACTGGTCCGTTTTAAACTCTTGTAATGACAGTAAAACATGCCATTGTACAAGTGTGCATTTAATGTAAAGGACAAAATGGACCACCCGTATTTGCAGAACACTTAAACACTGACAGCGATAAGAACTTATATTTGATTAATAGCTTTGATGTAATACAAACTCACATATTTACACATATTTACACTTACGTGCATCTTTGTGTTACTAGATACCGACTTACAGATTAACAACTTCTTTATTATCAACAGGCAACACAAGTTAAGTGCAGCTTTAACATACATATTTCGATTTAAAGTGCTCTTCGTGACAGCCATTGACGTAAAGTGTTTAAGTAGTTGTTTGAGGCCTGGACAATATGTGCTTCTTATGAACTTGTAAAATGTTTGTTTTAGCAAATTCAAAGAAAATGCGTCCTTGCTTGACGTTCGAAGAGAATAGTCGGCTTAAACTGTTTTTTATTTATCAACTGATTTGTTTGCATTCGTGCGACTCCGGTTTTGCCATTATTGTAAAAATATGCCAACTTAAACATCTTATTTCAAAAGAAATAAAACATAATTATTTTAATAAAAAAATGGTTGTCTGACCTTTAATAAACACAGTCCGTGAACCCTTTAACATTATTTAGACAAGTTAAAGACGTTTACTTCTAATAATTTGCTTGGCATTTCGGTGTCCTTAAATGTTGACATACTTTGATACAAGCTAGCTCTTTCTTCAAAAGCACACAGGTGTAAGATCGGTAACTAGAAACGGATAAGCGAGAAAGTGCACGAATAACTCTGTATACTTGTATATATGCAACAGTTTCTGAGATTTTGGGTCCAATTGACAAAATGACATCACTGATTGAAATGACGTCAAAAATAGGCCATTGAATATGTGTCACTTTAGGCCCATTTCCTATGCTCAAAAGTGGTGTTGAAAAAGAATTTTGTCAAATGATTGTATGAATATATACTTTCTAGACATAATTTAATTATATATTTAATTATTCGTATGCCATTGAAAATAAGTTAATGCTTTTCTTCACATACACCCAATAAAGTACATTTAAATTAAGTCTTTGAAAGGTTAAATAATGAAAAAATCAAGTTAGCACCATTTCAATTCATACATAGGTAATCTACAAACATTGCCTTTTCTTATGATACCTAAAACTCAATATCGGTAAATTTGTCTTTTGGACCCAAAATGTCAAACTAAGACACATATGATTTGACAAGAAGGCATGGCTTGTTTAATTATATTCCGAGTATATACATATATAATAAAAGATAAATATTTTATTACATGTAATTCATTCAGGCATGTGCACATCTACACTTAGACATTGACAAAAATAATTAATACATACAAAACATAATGTTGTTATTAGAAAAATAAAGGACACAACCTACAAACATAATAACAATGCACCCTGAAACGTCCAGATTTCCATATAACATATTAAACTTTTATCAAAACAATTGACAAACACTTCTAAAACTATTCAACTGTATATATTTCCTTTATAAACATTGTCGTACAATTACATTCTTATGGTCGTCGAATGCTAATGTACTAAACGCTCATCAAAGCCACAAACAAATTATTCGTTATGTATGTACATTTTTAGACATCTGGTTTTATCAAGATGCCTGAGAAAAATGTGTCACGGAAATTGCCAATAGCATCTGCATTTGTACAGCCTCCGACCTGGACCCGGTCACCGAGCCTCAGGTGGAAACCTGCTGAGGCGGACATGGAGTAGACGGCCGTTGCATTCGTAACATGGTTAGTGACCAAGTGTAGCTTGACACCTCCGTTAGTCATAACAGAACAAGAAACAGAGTTCACAGTGTGAATATAGACCTTCTTTAAGGTTACAGACTACCAATATTGTCCTGGGATTCTGCAAGTGAACACCCCGCTAAAGACGTTTTAGTCGCCTCCCTCCTTCAGCAGTACGTCAGGAAATCTGATGATGGTTTTTCCAGGATTGTTGAGTCCAGGGAGAGTGACTCGACCAGTCGCAGTAAACAGGGACGTACCTGAAACACGTTTATGTTTTAAATAACATTTTATGATCATTGCTTTCTTTAATTACCTAATAGTGTTTTGAGTATATATTTTTAATCCATGTATATGTTTAAAAATCAGTTTTAATAGTCAACTGCTATTCGGGGCGGACGCCGCCGGGTTCTGGCATGTGCGGGATTAGGTCCCGGTCCCGCATGATGCAGAGCAACCGTTCCAACCAGTCCACGACGTCCATCCGATGGCACCTTTAGACAATTAATAGTTGACACATAATGAATGACATAAATAAAAACGAGTATTTCCTATTAGACTGTCAGTACATTCAAATTACGCCATTGTTAGTATAAATAAAAAACTGATGAACGGGAAAGCAAAAAACTGCGGAAAGGCAAAACCCTCTGGAATCACAGCCTGAATAGGAAAACAACAGCCTCGATTTTTTGAAGCTGTTCATCAGTGGTAATGAAGTATGCCACACCACTGACGCCCCAAAGAGCATGAGTGGAACTCTATTTTCAAATGTAAACAAAAAACAATCCATGATCACTGAGGACCAGAATAACACAACTGCACAATTATGAAGTACGGAGTGGGATTGTACAGCCGTCACACATGCACTTAACACCAGCTGTAGTAGGTTAAAGTAATATAAATGGAGGAGATGTTCAAAGAAAAAATGTTGTAAACAATGTGGACAAGTCAAGTTTATGGGCACCATGAAAAAATGGCCCGTACAAAAACACACAGAACATCACAAAACACGGAATAAACAAGGACGCAACAGACATAAAGAAATAACTATTTTTTGTGTTTTTCGATTTTTTCTGATTTTTATTATCAATTTTCAATTATTTAAAGGACTTCTCCAGAAAATATTGAATTACCGCCTTGGTACGGTCAATGAAAAACATTGGGGGTTTAAACCAGTTTTCCGCTGCAGCAAACCTCACACTTTCTCAACATTTTCTGGAGAAGAAAAATAAAAAAATTGTCCAT
>Ga0224511_10004651_pt1 | contig 10468 bp, 5 predicted proteins | sample SF_May12_sed_USG_2_FD_169988 | JGI IMG/M metagenome (GOLD analysis project Ga0224511, IMG submission 169988) | Sediment microbial communities from San Francisco Bay, California, United States - SF_May12_sed_USGS_8_1 | ecosystem: Environmental > Aquatic > Marine > Sediment | place: USA... | reverse complement strand
TGGAGTTATGGTCTCAAAAATGACTGGAAGGGCAGGGCAAATGCCAAAGGCACCGGTGGCAGCCTGTTATTTGAATCATCCCATGCGGTTCTGAATAGAGATCATGCATGTAGCAGGCCCAAAATGGGCTATCTATGGACAAGGCAGATATCCTAGCCCATTGGAATGTGGGGTGATGAGCCCCGCCCCACATCCGCCGTAAGACCAAGAGCCAGGACACATGGCTTCACAAGAACAGAGTCCATGAGTGGAGTTTTCCACTCTCAGCAGATCGAAACGGACCAGACAAAGAGTTCGCAACTCCTAATTCCTACAAGAAATATAGTTCTGTTCCACCGTATATTTTAATAAAACAAAGCAATACAGTTAAAAAAATAATGGTTTTTAACAAAATACATGTATATGATACGTTTGAAGACTGCATGAATGATAAATGCGTTGATCAGAAAGGAATAACCATACATACAGTTAGAGAGGTTACCATGATTAACGATTATAGCGGATAGCGAGCCGGGTTTATAATGAGAGGCTCGGGATCAGTTCGCCCTCGTCGGATTTGAAAATCCCACCCACTCTCTATGAAGCACTCCATATGCCATCTTTGATTCAAGCGCCATACACACCGCTGTCAAGTTTCACCATTTTTCTTGCTATAGTCCACATGATTATTCCCCCTCAAGGGAGCCGCGGAGCTTGATCCCTGGTTAACAGGGAAACTTTGTCGGAGCTCAGGAGCGAATTCTGGTTGGATGCCCTTTCTGCCACCACTATTATCGACTTTTGTCTAATTGAACCTACTACTCACAGCAGCAGGCAAGCCATGTATTCTAACCACTAAGCCACAACTGTTTCCTTACATACAGACTGCCACAGAGTTACATTCATGGTTATGAATCGGAGTTATCATTTTGATCATTAATGCTATCATAATAGGAATCAGCTGATCTGCTGATACTCTTTACCTTCCAAGCATGAAACCTGTTGATAATCTGCTGCACATTATACGGTAACAGATATTCTTCACATAATCGTGGTGATTTGCAAGATTTCTCTGAAGTCCTTGGCACTTGAGCAGACTTACTACCATCCCGACTAGATTTCCCTTGATGAGTTCTGCTGGCATGGAAACTGTATGGACGTGAGGTTTTATCAATTGAGTGTCTTTTACCGGTAGAGATGCTTGAGATGCCGTAACGTTCATATAGCTGTTGTCGATTTGTACCTGTCTTAGCCAAACATTGGCTTCTAAGGATAATCCACGATTTGTCCGTTGTGTTATTTTTTTTCCGTTGCATGATTTTATCTTTGACGTCACGTCGGATCACAGCCCAATGTCTCTGAGCTGTAAGTTTCCGTTTTGCTTTAATCTCCTTCTCTATCTCCTCATCACTATCCAACCTTTCTGCAAGGTCATAATAAAACAGGTCGGAGACTAGACCGAGAAATGTCATTCTTAAATTTTTTGTTTAGCTACCACTGAAGTTCCTATCCTTGTTTCTGAGAAATTCAGTTAAGCTTTATTAACTGTGCACCCTTTTTGCAATGTCGCTGTTAGAAATTGAGTGATATCACTCAAGACTCAAATATAAGGCAAGAACACGGCCCAATAGTGTTTTAACCAAAATTATTAATAATGATAGGTGTATTGAAGATAAGTTGCTGTGCCTGAAAGTTGATCAACCAACCAAAATTGACAATTCGTTTTATGGGTGGGGGGTGGAACACGGCTTGGCAAGTGCTTGATCACGGACAGCTTCTTTTTAGTTTTTAAATATCTGAAAATAAGTTGACGTCACTGTTTGTCTCTTTTGATACAAAGGAGAGCTTCTGAGATTTCATAGAAACCGGGTAAGGCATTTCGCTCTAAAACTCTAATCAATAAAACAATTATTAGTCCATTGTCTGCCATCTGGCCAGCAATAAATCCAATCCCTTGACGCAGTGTTTTCTGCAATTAGGAGCGTAATCACAGCGTTATCAGAGATGAAAAGGATGAAGAGATGGCTTAATCGATAGGTCTGGGTACAGAGATCTCCTGTACGATTCCCTGTTTAGGTTCGTGTCTTTCACCTTTGTGGACTTCTGTTACAACATCAATTCGAAGCAGCCTACCCATTGAGTTATCTTAAAATATAATTTTGATGACTTCATAAGTTGAGTGCCGTATTTTGATGTCAATCTTTAGTAATGTCCCAATTCAACTCCTCAGAAGCCTGAGGGTTGTTTGGAAGCGATAGGAAAGGATAATTAATATCATATTTATTAATATTCTTTCTACTCGGGCACTTAGCCATCCTATATAACGAACTTCCCAAACCTGAGGTTTATTAGAGCGGTAGGAGCTAGGATAAATGTCAGGAACTCATACACACAAAGAAGGCGCGCCGTGGCCTGGATTCGAACCCAGGTTCTCACGGTTGCAAGCCCAGCGCTTTTAAGGACTGAACTATACCGCTAACTCAAATTGTCTGAGCAGCTCACACTGGGAGCCAAGCATAGCCAGGACTTGAAACCAGGATCTCAAAATAGGGGGGGGGGCATTGGGCTTTCCCATTATCCCTTATCAATATCATAAAGTCTAGGTCAAGGGTAACCAAATGAAGGTCATCCACCGGACAGGACACGGACACCGAGACTGATAATTAGTTTACTAACTGATGCTGGGTCAGGTAGTCATATGAGCGCTGTACTAAGCCACCAACGAAATACAATTTGCTGCATGACCATTGCGAAAGAAACACACGCAATGACAATGCGGGCACAGACGAAGCCAAGCTAACGATCGCTAAATGGACATAGCAATAATACCGTGTCAGTTTTGGAGTTTAGCTGGTTTCCTTTTGCTGTGTTTAGCCAAATAATATAATGAAAGCTTGGGGAGATTAAACATGATATTGCTTGAAGTTTTTTTGTGTGGGTAATCTTATAAACTGTACTGACTAGCTTTGGGGTGGGAAGCCAGTGTGGTATGGCTACCAGTCATTTCAATCAAAGTTCTTTATAAAAAATATAAGTCTACATTACCTCATGCCATTATAATGCACCTATTGGCCTCTGTTCTGATAAAAAATATATAATAAATTATGCCCCTGTCTGATTTTTTTGTGTGTTTTTGTCATTCCATGCACGCAGTGTTTGGCCTTGTGACTGGGTTCTCCTCATTTCTTGTACTTAGAATTACAAATTTATGTAGGGTATGATCTGCATCATCGGTTTTTCATACACAGGAATTCAAGGGGTGGGTCAATTCAACCTACATTAGCGATGTCAGACAAGCTAACATAGCCCTCATGTGTTGGATAAAGAAAGGCTTTATCTTTAGTTTAATTTGGATGCGTTAGCCAGAAAATGTGCAAGCGTGAAAATTCACAATTGCACCTACATGAGAAGCGAAAGTCCAATGCCTTAGTCTGTCAGAACAAACGCGACAGTGAGTCTACGTATTTTTTGCATCTTCACACCTCGTCTCGCCTCATCCTAGATGCATTCGAGGCAGTACGACTCGATGTTGGCACATTGGATTAGTGGCAGGGCATTAACATTAACTTGTCCGAAAAGTACTACTATTACTCCATATTCCATTTACAAACAATATCCAATTAAATGGCCAAGGTAATATAGAGCTACATGCTTTATATTGATTCGTGGACGTACCGATTGCTTGTGTTTTAAATCGTTCCAGTTTTATAGACATCATCAGACCTCTAGTTTTCTTCTTTAGGTTAACCTCTCTCATATCTGCAAACACAGAGTGACGACTCTGGGTAAAACACCAGGTAGTTTTATTGATAACATAGCAGAATCATGACCCAGCGAATGGGAGTTCGCTTCTCACTGGTTGCTAGTTTCTTTTGGTACAGGATTTTAGCAACCCGTCGGGTTAAAATTGCTACCTTGACTTTGCAACACCATGGTTGACTCAACCGGTAGATGTATGAGGGCCAATAGCAGATATCTTGCTGGCGGTGTACAAAACATGGCTGGTAGGGTTTGTTCTTTGTACAGGCCTTTAGCAAGCCTCTGCTTCAAAACTCTATAGTGGTTCCAGATTACCACATTAGATCCAACCAGTGGTCAAAACCAGCATCTATGTAGACTGTAGGGCATGACTTGGGGTGGCTGACACCGGAACCAGGAACTTGAGGAAGGCCCATATAGTACCATCCGGTGGCACCATGATGATGCATCATGAGAAACCCAGCTGGTTTCTGCAGTATTCATCACCATTATCATCACATTGGATAAAGTCTGTCCAGATACCTTTAGCAAATATTGGCTGACGTCGCTGAGCACACCATAGATATTAGCCAAAGTTTACTATTTGTAAACATTTAAAGTATGACACGAAAAACAATATGCCAAGCTTTGCACATTCTGGACTGTTTGTGTATCGAAATCTATAATGAAAAGAAGAGACTATTTCAGGTTCCCAGTTTGGCAAGCGTTCCTGCCAAAATTGATTTTCGGGCAACTATCCTTTGCGATCTTCAAACATGTCTAGATTTCTGTAAATTTTAGGGGTAGTAGATAAAGATGAGAGTTTTCATTTTGTTGATGTCTGCTTGTCTCGGGATATGATGGTATAGTTTCTACTGAACCCATAAGCCCAGGACAAGTTTGATAATTATTGAAAGAGTTGATCATTTCTGTGGTCTGGGCCGCATTACCGCATCTCGGTGGAGTCAGTTGCTGCGTGTATTATAGCAATCTATAGGATGTTAGAGTGTGAGTATGAAATTTACACCATTTTTGCAATGGGTTTGAGGAGGCTTTACAGTGTTTCCCGATGTCTGTAAATGGCTGAAGCCCCTAATTAGTGCTGGGGCCACACGTGGCCAAGGTTCACAGGTTGACCAGCTCCGCTATAACTGATGAATTAAGAATCTAACTTATTGGCAGCTCACTGACCTGAGGAGCACTGGGCAGCTTCACCATAACAGAGAAGCGATCGTACATGAGAGAAGGGATAGCCGCTGTCTCAATATGAGAAATTTCACTACATGACTACGCCGTATAGTTCTGTGAATGTTTTAGTTCTGTTATTAAACTAATAAACTAATGATCCAAAATCCGTATGGGTCGGGTTTGAAATCAACATTGAACCGTCTCTTATAGAAGCATCGAAGCATGCATCTATCTATCTTGCAAAGCTGCTGGATTAGATATTGCTTGGTTTTTCATCAGTTACAGCTTAGCACAAAGCACCATGTGCGGGCCAATATTCGGTATCATCGCTCCTGGTTGGGGGTCAGTCAACCGAAGTCAGTTTACATGTTACCCATTGCGCATTCAGCTACCGAACGAGGAGGGGAAGGTGGATCTTTTTGCAACCCTGGAGTGATATTGATCCTTATCCGCTGGTTGGGACCTCCATATTGTTACCTTGGTGATCCGAATCCACGCTAGCGATTTGGAGTGAGTGAGGGCCTTGCTAAATGCCCGCACCAGAAAAACACTCCACCGGCAGTGAGGCTCCAGCCTGCAATCTCTTGCTATCCTGGCCCCATGAGACTTCAGCTTCCATACTTTTGCACCAGAAACACTATGTCGGTCCGCCACTATGGGTTCTGGAGATCTGCTGCTGGGCTCTAAGCTCTCAATGAGTTCATTCCCCCAGAAATCATGGGAACCTCGAGAGAATAGATGATAATTCCTTCTGGACTAGCTGAGATAATGGCTAATGCCACCTACACAGTAGTGGGTGGCAGTAAATATGCATTTTTTGTAAATTACATTCTGTTACTGCGAGACATACCATCAGTATATCTTATAAACTGGTCAATGACCTATCCCCAAGGTAAGGTGGGCGATTCATTAGGGTACAGGCGGTGATAAAATCAAAACCATACAGGGTCATAAAATAAGGTTGTGAATCAAGGCTAATTTACAAAACTCATACCCTAGTGACCAACTGACCACTTATCCTGTAGGATGTTATTGAATATATAGGAACGCTATCATATAGGAACGCTATCATATAGGAAAACCTTCCCTGTTCTCTTGTGTAATGCGATAGCGGTAATCTTTTTTATGAGGACCGACTTCTATCTTCACATGTACAGTAGCACGAATATTATGACTGCAGGCGAGGTGGTACATTTAAACAAAATGTGTAACTTTGGTCACTGCAAAAAGGTGAAGGTTGTTCAAAACCGCCAATGATGGTATGGAGGGTTGAGCTGTTAGGAAGCCAACTTGTTGGTCACTGCACATTCTACAAGAGTTTGAATTAAGCAAAATGAGAGTCGAAGTATATGCCTAATAACTTCTTAAAACACCGGAAAACATTGTAAAAAGAATGACTCACCTCGCAATACAGTTTGGTAAGTTTCACTAGCCAGCTCAGAGCATATCAGACAAGGCATATTCGTCATGACTGCAATCTCTACTGGGAATGCTGAGGTTTCTAATCCAAGTCTTCACTGAGGATAACGCTCAGCCCAGCGGAGCAAGCATCAATGATTTGATATGCCAGCAGTTTCCTGAGTCCGAGGTCAAATTTCCTCCGAGTTGTAAGTGAAGTGAGAAGGATTGATTGCAAACAGGAAATAACGAGCTGCTGTCAATGGCAGACTAATTTCTGTTCAATAAAGGTGATTTTATTATTGGCAAAAGCGATCTACGTACTTCCTTTATCTATTCAAGCTATAATGACCATCAAGAATAAGCCAGTGTCAGTACACTTATACCGTATAGACTATAAAAGCAAAGAATTTATTGGCTCTGAAACCTACACCAGGTGACACGTGTAGTTGCCTAGCAGCTGGTACCCTCTCAAGAACTTTTGGGATGAAGGAGTAGCTTAATATGCTCAGCTTACAATCAGAGTTCCTACTTTGTCATTTGACCCTCGGCAAATTTGGATTGCTATAAATAAGTAAAGGAGGGTTACTGGTGGAGTTCCTTTCGTTATGAACCACGCCATACACCATTCTGGACTCTATCCATTGAAAAAAACACAATTTTATCTGATCTAATATGCAAGTCCTATCGCGCTGATCTGTCTATAAAGCTAGTCCAGTAGCCTCCAAATTAGTGAGGTCATTATAAACTCATTAATCTCCAATCATACTATCTATTACATCAAACAGCTAGAACTGTACCTATACCATCTATGTTTTACATATGGTTATATAGATACTAATATTATTGTAACGACCCGACCTGGTATACCTCTGCCATGGAAGTGTTATACATATGTATAGCATAACTATAACAAGCCTGGCATATACTAAAGGTGCTTTTATAGTCACATTGCGTCCAGTCTGCCTCGGATCAGGAGCTCGAAACGGATGCCCGATCCTCCAAAAGTGGAGTATAAAATCCTCGTCCGATCTGCCTCAGACGCCTCCTCGGAGGTCCGAGCATCTGCCTCCCAGAGACAAAATGCGTCCAATCTGCCTCGGACGTCCGACTGATCAACCAATCAAAGTGTCTTCCACGGATTACCTAGCAATGTTCACTCGTTTCCGGTCTCGTACTAGGATCGTTGAAAAGTTGAATTTATTTAACTATGCTTCAACATTCACTCAGAAAACAGCGTAAAGTTGCCCTGAGGATAGAGACAACTTGCGGTGAAAAGATGAGCGAAAATGGTTATACACATTCTGGAACCACAGCTTTAGCACCATTTATTGGCACAAGTGATCAGGTGTCCAAGGAATCTTTTTGGAACTATAAAAGCACCTCGGATCCTTAGTCAGACACCAGACCAGACTCCGACTGCGTCTGATCCGAGGCAGACTGGACACAAAGTGAACTATAAATGTTTGATTTGATTGATTCCCTGATATGCAAAACCCTTATTCCGCTCACCCGGTAATCCGCTTGTGGCGTTCTATGCTGAGCCAGAATAGGTGAAAGAACAAGTATCTAACCGGGCAGCTTCACAAAAATCACCCATTATTACTGGCAATGCATCTTCGGACAACAGCACACCAATTATTTGGCTGATGTCAGTAGACTGAATAGGTGCATTTGTGTGATCGAGTTTTGGCGTCTGAAACCGGGTTTCAGACGCATTCTCAGTTCCAATGCTCGAAAGTACGCCTGAAAAGTGCGCTTTTAAAACCATGTACCTCGGCTGCGTCTGAAAGTGAATTCGATCATGCGAACAGAATTCTGCGTCTGAAAGTGGGCGTGCTAGCTTATACAGTGCCAAGGTTGTCAGAGTATGAAGGCTAGCTATTGATCGCTTACTTATTCTAAGGTCGCTTCACGGGGTCGCTGCGTTGTTGCGAAACAGACCAAGAAACAGGCTGCACAACTTGTTTATCCTTAGACACGCAAGAGGTTGAGAGAGAACAACTCTGATGCACCCAAAACCCTTGCAGTTTTAAAAACTGCCCTATTTCATAAGATATTAGTATCTGATTGAAATCAATTTCTGTCAGTTGTTTTCTATACTCTCTTCCTAATTTCCGCATTCAAAACTTCACAGCGAGCCTTTTTGTTAGTTATGTTGATATCCGTGGTAGATGTTCAATTCATACTGAGAGGTCTGTTGTGAGTTTCTACACTCTTGACATAATTATCGTCAATAGATGACAAAGCATAATGGTGTGAGAGGGCACCCAGACTCAGCGTCTAATGTCCAATCCAATTTAAGGTAGTCTTACAATCCAAATCCATACCTTATCACTTAAACTGAGCATAACATTTTGTAATTATGAATACAGCATACACTTATAAAGCATATGCTTTGATCTGATGTTATCATAGGGAATATGCTTTAGTCTTGTCAGGTTACTTGTAGTCACAGTTCTCTCGCCTGAGAATCATTTGATGATATAGAGAAGTGAAGTAAGTTATAGCTTTGTCTTTTCATCCTCACATTCTAGGCATACATATGCCCTTTTCTGTATACACGGGTCTGTAGATCATTGGTGGTGTACACAGGTACAGTAAGTTCTCTGTACGCACGCACGCACGCACGTGGGCACTAATAATTAATCAATGTTATCTCATTCTTCCCACAGTTTTACCTCAGAATAACAATAGTTATTTGCAGTATGCTTACTGGCTTAGTATCCGCATTCAGAAGCCTTGGCGCTTGCCAATATAACATACCATCATTCTTGATCTTGGAAGCCTTTATTTTCATGCATGCTGAACTACAAGTGCCACTTGATTATGTGAACTTTGATACATCCTCTTCTTGGAGATTTGAATAATTATTCAGATTCCAGTAATCTGAGGTTCATCTTTACATTCAACTAGAGTCAGGTAAATGTAAGCAGACAGGCCAGGAATAGCTGAAAATTCTTTCGTTTCCAGCAGGAAAATCAACTATCATACGGAGGTTTCTAGCTGTCAGTGTCTGAATATAAAGAGAGAGTAGGTTGTGCAGCGCGCTGAGAGCCACCAATTTTAAGTCAATGAGCCTCACGCAGCCCACAAGCTGAAGGGTGGCCACAGCTGAACTGGAGGATCGAATAGTTCAGATCAAAGACTAGAAAATCTGGAGCCATAACCCATTGAATTGGAATATCTGTTCCCAACAGTAAGGAGATGATGCGCCTAGACTGAAGCCGGAAGTGTAGTTTTGTAGAACCTCATTACATCCTCATAATCACTAATGTTAAACATCTTCAGGGCTCGGGTTAACTGCCGCCAAATAACCAATGCAAAATCCGAAGTATAATTTCCACACACAAACTTACTGGTTTACCCACACAAAATTCGCTCCCTAGTTGCTGAACGAAGTGATGTATTTAGAGAGAGATCAATATGCACCTTGATCGAGGTGCTACATGAACACTCTCGCAAACTCATATGAGTATATCTATCCCCCTCTCCATCTTAAAACAAACCATTATAGCAATGTGGTCTGAAAGCCACCTTCTTTGCAGTTGTTATTCAGTAACAGACTCCAAGGCTTTTCTTTACGTATACAGGGTGATAATACGTGAAGTAAAGTACATCATTGAAATTCACTAGTTCTTTCCGATACTCATCAGTTACATGTACAGCTCTATATTTATGGAGAGTTTATTCATTCTGAGTCCAGGGTTTTTGATTGAGCACAGAGATATCAGAAGTCAAACACTTGTTTTTCCAGAATAGTCCATGGTGTGCGCATAAAGAAGAAGGTAGCTTTATAGAATGGTCCTCCTTTTTTAACATATTATTATGTTTCGAGCGATGATGAAATTATATAATCAACTGGTGACCAAATTGAGAATCAGACTGGAGGCACAGTCAGCTATCCAGTAACCCGTCGCTCAAGCCACTGAGTAAACGCACAGGGAAACAGCAATTTATAGCAACGAAACCTGTCCTGCAGCGGTAAAAAGCTAAGCCGTCGCTACATCTTGCAATAAGCTAAGGCCGCTTTTATATGAGATCAGAGCTTTGGATGAGTTTCTGGGCGAGCTGCGGAGGGCCGCGAGCTGCGGAGGGCCGCGAGCTGCGGAGGGCCGCGAGCTGCGGAGGGCCGCGAGCTGCGGAGGGCCGCGAGCTGCGGAGG
>Ga0224511_10004649_pt1 | contig 10468 bp, 1 predicted proteins | sample SF_May12_sed_USG_2_FD_169988 | JGI IMG/M metagenome (GOLD analysis project Ga0224511, IMG submission 169988) | Sediment microbial communities from San Francisco Bay, California, United States - SF_May12_sed_USGS_8_1 | ecosystem: Environmental > Aquatic > Marine > Sediment | place: USA... | reverse complement strand
TTCGCTAAGCGACATTATTTGTGTCGATGAGAGAAGCGATGCGAACGGACCATACAGCTTGGTGTTTCAGAATGAGTACACTGATACGTTTCCAGGTTATGTCAGACTCCGCGCAGACCGTGCTGTCAGAGATCATCAGGGAGGTCTGTTTAGTCAAAGATGCATTTATACAGGAAAACATTATCTGAGTAGCCTGTTAACGATGCAGGTGTTAAGTCTGATCGACCCTGGAGACGTGATCAATGGACCAGCGTGGACATCCAACACCGGCATCGGCGCAAATCAATGGTTCGGTTTTGTAGGTAATGGACTTTTGGACATTGTCCTTGCTCTTCCTTTTGTCTCGCTAAACATCCTGGAGAAATGGATGGGTCGAGAACGACATCACGAATGGCCGCCAAGGGCACTTCAGAAAAAAATATCCACAATGATAGGGTATGTGGTTCCTGTTGGCCACAAGTTCAGCGAACGCAAGGACATTGAATGGAGGATATCTTATACGACAGCAGAAAAGAAGCTCGTCCGCAGCATGAATGATGTCCAAGTAAAACTGTATGTTGTCTTGAAGTTCGTGCAAAAAGATCGTCTTAAACCTGTATGTAAGAATTTCACCTCGTACATGGTGAAGAATCTTGTGTTTTGGGTGCTCGAACAAACACCGATGAGAGACTTGACTCCAGAAACGCTGGTGGACAGGATTTTGACGGCATTTTGCCACCTGAAACATTTTTTTGAAAACAAGTTTTTTCCCTGCTACATGATACCAGAGAGAAATTTGTTTGACGGAAGAATGAATGAAGTAGAATGCGTTTCGTTATCAGGAGAAGTGGATAAAATCATTGACGAAGGATATGGATTTCTTCTCAAACATCACAAACTGTCACTTTCCATGCAACTCACCTTCAATTACCCCGAGATAGCTAGAGGCTATGAGCAGTGGTTGGTGGAGATCGAGGATGGTGTCCTAATGATATTTGGAAACGAACCGATGATCAAAAACTTAGTTGTGAATATGATCAAAGGGCAAATTGGTGCTTTAGAAGGAATGCTACCGCTTTTAGTGAACAGGGAGGGAGGTCTGGCGTTAATATCGTCATGTGTTAGATTATCGCAGCTCCTTGGACTTGACATCGGCAGTATTCTTGATAACACTGAGCTAAGTCATTTCCACAGTTTGTTGTTAAACCGGCTTACAGATGCGTTATCATAAAATACACGGTGAACGCACACCGATGACAAGTGCCGAAATAACACTTCAGATAACAACTTTCAGCATGTATCAGCATACACATTAATTTTATGGTGGTACTGTCTACATTTTTCCCTTAAATGTTTTATCCAGTCCTATATTGGACATGCTTCTTATTGTGTATGCACTATTACTATTGTTATACCTGTATGTACCTGGGATGGATACCGTGTAACATGTCTACACGAGAATAAACATTGTTTGAAAACACATTTCCAACGGAATCCTGACGCTTCACTGCCTTCTGTTTGACATTCGTTATTTCAATTCTTTAAGTTTAAACAACATTCTTCTTAAGCAAATACAGCATAGCGTAAAAATACTTACTTTTGTAACCTAATCTGAAGCTAGCAAACAATACTAAGTATTTATTCATTCGTAGCGTAAAAGGCTGTAGAGAAAACACGATACCTGGTTTTGCCGAAAAATTTAGTTTTTTACTTTGTTGGCACCTTGTGTCAATTTTTCTTGAAGTGTTTGAAACATCATTGAAACCAAAAAAGTCAATAATAGCTGTACACCTAACAATCTAAACTGATATATTTAATTTGCTATATATAGTTTTATCGTTAAAGGACAAATTCTTTATTTTAATAATGTATAATTTATTTAGTAGTCTAAAGCGGAAATCTTACAAATACACAATAACGAATATAAACATGAATAAAACCTGTTGTTTTCATATTTCAAATATTCCATTTTGGGTATTCATAATTTTGGTTCGATTTTGTGTTATTTAATTGCACAAAGTTAATCTGTTTCAATGTACACCAACGAAATATTTATTGTTTATAATGTGAAGCCACAGCGCCATGCAAAGTCACTACGTACAATTTCAATAAAATATGCCTGTTTTTATGAGTAAATTAAAATACATATACGTTTTTGATTTGTCTATAAGACAATTTAGTTGCGCATGTTTCAGGGGAAAGAGGCAGGGCTAAATGGCCAAACGCAGCCCAACATAGACATTTTCGTGTAAAATGTGGCCACGTACTACATTAGTGTGCAGTTATAGTTTTCTGGTCCTCCGAGATCATCGATTGTATGTTGTTTACACTTAAAATAGGTTCTTCTAGGGATATTCAGATATTAAAGCAACTATGTCAAATTTTAGAAGTGCTTAACAAACAGTGCCACATAGTTATCTCAATCCTTAAAAAATGCTGAAAGTTTTTAAATCCAGTTTTTAAGGCGTTTTTAATTTTTCTCGAGGTATACTGTTCAAACACTGGAAAATAGCCGCAACGAGATTCGATCGCGTTTGATATATTCGTCAAGCAAGGTGTTTGTGAGCCTCGGAAATACATGACCTTTTTGACGTTCATGATGCGTGTGGCTATGCAAGGTATTTGACCTCCTTTGATTGCCCATATTTTGTTTTGTATTTTTTGCTTGGTCTTATAAATTGAACCTACGCCTAATCGCCAGTGATGATATTTTCGAAAGCTCGATTGTTGTATTAAGGGGGCTGTTTCAACAATTGTTTGCGAATTCTTACCCGACCAAGTTTTTGCTTTTCTTTTTCGTAAGGGGACGGGCTCTCCATCTGCCACGTAGCCTTCTGATTTTAAAATCACGTCTCAGAGTTGTATGAGCGGCTCAAACAGAGATACCAACACATTTAGCTATGTTTCTAGTTGTAAATCTTACATCAGTAGCAATCAAGCCTTTACTTTTTCAACCATTTTTGGCGAAGCTGCAGATTTTGTACGGCGTGCATGAGATGCATCTTTTACTGAAACCACACCACATTTAAATTTCTAACACCACCGTGAGACAGATGAAAACGAAAGTTAATTGTTCTCATCAACTCAACATAATTCATTAAATATGTCTTTCCCCTGTATACCAAGTATACAGCGGTTGAAATAAGACCATATTTGGTCAGTAAAAGGAAACCTTTTCCCAACCATTTTAGCGTAATAGCTAAAAAAAAACCCAAGGCTGCTATTTTCCCCATGCATACTATGCTTCCTGAGGACTCTCCTCTTTTTACGCTGAATATGTAGACATTTGTACACTTGTCTTACGAATGTTTATCTTCCTTTTTGTTTAACATATACATAGTATACATAGTATATCGATTCCATAATAAATGCCACAAGAAGCCGTTGGTGTACATTATATACATTTTATTTAGAATACAGCTAGCAGGAACATGGGGACCAAGGAAGTTAATCAAAGCATCATCCATGTGGACAATAACCACACATAATCGAAATGAACTTACCACATATACATGTAGGGAGCTGAACGAAAAGCATTTAAATCGATTGCCAAATCATAATAATAGAACGAAAACATTCATGAATACAAAACGTTATCATTCTGCAGAAAAACACAGGTTCAGTTGATAGAAAAAATAATTCTTAACTTGATTGTGTAGAATGATTAGATCTACTATATAACTTTGTGTCATTAAGTATTTAGCAATAGCTTTCTTCACAAATATAAAACAAACACTTCAGCATTTTGCAACAACAAACAAATAGAAACATTTAGTAAGATCTGTAAAAGAGCGACTTTAAATTGCCACTTTGAAATAGCAGAATGTAATTCAAATCATGCAAAGCAGAAGAGAATACTTAATACAATACAATGACAAAATGTTCTCTTATTCAAAGTCATTTGGCATAAACTTACAGTTAGGCTACATACTAGCTAAACAATGAACTGGCCTTTTGTTTACAGTAAAACGTTTGAAGAAACATTTTCTTATGGCACTTTTCAAACACATCAAATCAATATGATATTCTGAAGAATAAAACATGTAAAATTACCATATAGTGCTATATATGATTTTAAAGACTCTGTTTCTGAAGTTATTAAAAAGTACATCTAATAGAAATGTTTATGATGAGTTCAGATCACATGCAATAACAACTATTGTATTACGTGTTGCTTAACAAAATAAAAATGTTCAAAATACACATATAGTTTCTGACAGTTTAGCTTTTTATTAAGGCACATATACTGCATATAAAATTCAGGAGATACAAAGGCGGTTGGATATAGTGAATATCGCCATTGTCGACTCAAACATGGAGACAATAAACAACAAAATTAACAGAACACATAGAAACACCGGCTGTTAGATAAGTAGACTGTAAGGTGTAAAAAGGTGAAACTCAGACTTTCTTAGGTATAAGAGTGCTTGCATCTTAAAGTAATTTTGTTCAATGCATTTTATCAATAAGCGATAATAATTTTGCCCATATCAAAATGTTTACATATTTTAATGTTTTCTGTTTGTATTCAGTAAGATGTGTATATGAATAAAAGCAGGCACAGTGGAGAACATGTAAATGAATGTACAATTGCATAAAAATTAACAAGAAAGCTATAAAATACACTAGGCTAATAGTTGATAAGCTGATACAAAATATAAAAGTAATAATTATTTGGCACACTTGAAGTACGGTAGTTAACATTAGCCAAGAAAGACAAGAGTACTATTTGCAAGATTGAGCAAAAAAGAGAAAAGAACTTATGTTGAAAAGTGAATAAGAATATACCACTCTTATCAAGAAACCGTCAATGCAAAAATTATACATTGGTAAATTGGCTATTGTATGCAAGTTAGTGGTCATAAAAATGATAATATGCATATGAAACATGTTTTGATTTTATAAGCGCTCACAAAAAGCGAGACAACTCGCAACACTAATTCAAAATTACTATTAGCGGTTGTCGCCAATAAAGAGAGAGTTAGTTATTGCTGCTCAGCGTTACTAATTATGTACGTATCTTACGTAGTTGCATAATTTTGGCTTCCTGGTTGCCAAAAGGACTAAGCAATACTTTGACTCTAGTTTTTATTCAGACACATCGTTTCTTCCTTTGACCTTTAAACTTACTCAAGAATGCAGCAGCTGCAATATTTCATGTTCGAATCATCCGCAGCCGCATTAGCGTATATAATAAATTTGTATTAATATCCAAGGTATCCAGAAAAAGTATGTATGTAGTTGCTTTGTATACTTCTGAAATTGCATGTCGCTTCTCGACCTGTGGCAGTTAGACTTGAAAATCATTGTCCAGTGGACGGACGGGCATTTGCCGATTCGTAAAGGATTTATTTTCGAAAGCTTTCGGCGCTTTTGGACGTTGTAGGATGCACGGTCGCTGTTGAAATCGCCCCCACCCAATGGCCGCCGAACTATCTATGATTTTTAAAACCAAAACCGCTATGTTTTCCCATTACGTTTCGCAAGTTCCGCTTGCGCTTCTGTTTATAAACAAATAAAATTAGACTATGGACAAACCAATAGGAAAAACCACAAGTGAATTACATACATAGCATTGTATTTACTTTTGGCAATAAAAGATGTATGATAACAAAAATATTGGTTTTGTTGCGACAATAATCTAGTCTGTAGAACAATAATCGTTACATAAATTTATAATTTTCTAACGTAATTTTAACACAATATCATACATCGTGGGTGTATTGTCGCTACCTACGCTCGCGATTATATTTATTTCATAAATAAAAAGTGACCCCATTTTTTTATTCTGTAATGATTCGATGAATGCAGGCTAGGGTGGAAAACGTTGGTTCAACTTTACCCCTTTCCCCACTGCGTTGAAATGGTTACGCCTCAATAGATCAAATCCTTAATCCGCGACTGTAATATACATACGAGATGTATGTCAAAGGGTTTTAGAAGTTTTAAGACACCGTGTGTGCCCCGTCTAGTGACGCTCGTGATACAAATAATGACACAATTTCAAATGATATGTGTTTCGTTAATCGTAACTACTGGGGCATTTCCGTAACTCTATACACATAGGATCATGTTTAGTATGACGTGTGGGTTTTTCACAATGAGGTAATGGGAATGTTCCAACTTTCGTTTTCCACCTTGCTACTTGTAACTTGCAACGTGTAAACAACTAAGCAATCAAACTACGCCATTTCTTTCTTAAAGCTGCGCCGGTACGGAATGATAACGATGAGATGATTTTCCTTGTTTGGTAAGAACTCCTTTTTGTTAGTTGTTGTTTTTAATACGATAAGTTTTGACTTTAGTTTTAGCTGCATAGTAATAGAGTTACTGTGTTAATAGTGGTCCAGAGCTTACTGACCCATTTTAAAGATCACTTTATTCTTTGCTTTGCTCAACGGATACAAGGCAGCCATCTGCAATGTGTAGGCATGGACATACTGTAGGAATTGATATACACTTCATACACAGTGAATATTTACAGTAAAGTCCGCTTATAAGGAACCCGCGTATAAGGATCTTCCGGTTATAAGGAACTTATTGTCATTCCCCAATCTTTACCAAGGGACCTGTTTACTATACGTTTATAAGGAACCCCGGTTATAAAGAACATATTTTTATGGTCCCGATGTGTTCCCTATAAGTGGGTTTTACTGTAATAAGTTTAATAGAATATATTTCTGGCCAATATAAAATACATTTAGTTTAGATCATTAAATCGAGTTTTCGAAAGCACCCTTAGCAGTCATTAAGTAGTTTTATTCTTTGCTATGTGTGTTTGTACCTAGAGTTGTATGACTATTACTATTTTGCTGTATAATGAATTTCCTTCTCGAAGCCTAAGCAGGAGGGCAGGGGATGGTTTTAATAATAACTTTAATCTATTTTTTCCTAGCCTTGGCCATTCTGCCACGGACCAGTGATGATTTTCACAGGCAGAAGACATTTGTACTTAGGATTCTCTTTTTCACCCAATTCTTTTAAATTTAAATTCTTTTCGTTTTCTTATTGCTCTGTTCTTTTTTAAGTGGTCTGGTTAGAGAGTTAATGCAGATGTATTTCTTTTCCTTCTCCAAAGATGTTGAGAAAGAGTGAGGTTTGCTTAAGCCTTAAACTGGTTTAAACCTCCAATGAAAATCATTGACCGTACAAAGGCCGTAACTCAACATTTCTTGAAGAAATAATTTGAGAAATTATTAATAAAAATTAAAGTTTAAAAGAAATCCGAAAAAAACACATAAATAGTGTGTGTTTTTCTGAATGGCTGTTGCGTCTTGGTGATTTACGTGTTTTTGTGTTGTCTTGTGTGTTTTTCTTTGTACGGGCCATTTTGTTATGGTGCCCTTACAGCTCCTATACCAGTCTTTGATGAAATAAACATGTTTAAATAAAATGTCAGCGAAGAATTTAATAACATAACGTAGATAACAAGTTACATTCAATAAGATTTTTGATATTTTTTCACTCAAAGAAGTGTCACTATAGAATTGTAATAACACATTTATTTTGCAATAAGTTTAAACCGTTTCAAACGCTTTATTTTGTAAACGTTTATCTAAAATTAGATTTACCCATAAACAGGCGGTGCTATTTTGACTAGACTCACTTATTCTCATTATATCGACCGAAACCATGTCCGGGTTATACGAGATATATGCACATTTTTACAGCTCAAATTTATATGGCGTTATGTTTAAAGTGACGTTATTTTTTCAACAGGGCATTTGCTTTAATTATATCACAAAACGGCTATCGAATACTTTTTGTTACATCTTCAAATTGGGGGTAACATGACCCAATTCCACTAAAAAGCTCTGCCCCAATCTTTTATTGTTGAACTCAACATGCTCATAGTATTTTAATCAGGCTTAAACCGGCATTATCACTGCGAAATACTGAAATATGAACATTAGTTGTCTTATAAAAAAGTAATAATAATAATATGCATAGACATTGCTTTATTAGTTTTATTTCTTTATTTTGTTTTTTGAAAATTGTGTATTTTACGTGACCAAGACATAAGAAACTATCAGGAAAAGTAATACAGGCATTACTATCTTTGAAATAATATTGGAATTTGAAAACAAATGTTTACATACAGTCATTTGCCTCCTAATGACATGTCGCTTTATTTGCGTAATGGGCTTTATTCCAAAGAACAGTTGTATGTTTAATTTCATTCAAACGGATGCACACATTTGTTTTACTGAACATGTTATGTCAATATATTGTGTTAAGTGTATCATCGTGATGTCACGTAAAATTCACTGCAGAAATTTGACATACTGCGAAATTTCAACAATCAACATTGTTTTCCGTGGGCCCAAGTACAAAACACATTTAAATGAATGTATACCAGAAGTTTGGGGCGGTAATTGAGCTTTTTCAGTAAAAGTGAAAACATCGCCATTTCTTGAGCTTAAATTGGCCGTTCAAACGAGTTATCTAGCAAGGCGCGCGTCGAAAGAAATTCCGTTATATTTATCGACCGGGAAATGCTTCCAGGACCAGAAGACGCGCGTATTTGTTTTACATTTTTCTAACGATACCAAGTTTATTTAGATTTGTTTTGATTTTGGGAAAAAAATTCACCAAGGCTGGTATAGGAGCTTTAAACATGCCATGTCTTCTTTGTTTACAACATTCTTTGAACATCTATTCAAGTTTATATTATTTAAATATTGGCCTGGTGTTATTGCATTAAGTACAGTGAACTCGACAGTTCCGTGTTAGTAAAGAAATTAACAAAGCTTGTCTCTTTGAAACAAAATTTGCAGAAACAAGACCGCATACATTGTTCAACAAAAATCCTTTTTAATATGATAAAATTCAGGAATTCTTTAAATTTGACAAAAACCCGTCTTTAGTGTATCCAATTGCATGCTGTAAATATGTCAGTTGCGGGTGACATTTGACAAGTGCGGGTCAGGTGACAAATGTTTTTGCTGTTATCATGTGCCATCTAAACAATGTTATAATAAAACAAAAGATCTTGTTCGGCTTTGTTAAGATTCCACCGCGGACTGCGCTAACCTAGCAAACCGTTCATTCATAAATCATTTTATCGTTACTTTATCTCTGTTCAAAGTTTAAAAGTATGACAGAGTCGGGGTATAAATAACTTTTGAATGATCGACAATGAAATACATGGTATGTTGTATAACAATGCATACGTACTTTGTTTCAGGACATGATGGACAATGTTGAGACGATGTTGTTGATGGGGAAAACGAACATTATACTAGACAAATACACTATCGCATGCCGTGATTCTTACCACCGATTTCTGATGTGTGAAAGGCGTTCAACGTTTTTTTCATTAATGGCTTCATAATTATGTTAAGATCGATAAATGGCATAAGTAAACGTCCAAATTTAAGGAATACAAATGAACCCATAAAAAATTAATATAAGACATAATATCATTTTGGTCAACCTCAACACGTAATCAAAACACACAAGCTAGCACGATATAATCGTCATGGATGAATCAACTCGACGTCGGATTTCCCGCGTTCTTTTTGACGCCTTGAATCAACAAGGTTATTCTGCTGGTAGAATAAAATATAGATCCAAAACCTTTTCCCGGGTATTTAAACACATTTCTATCAAAGCCTGGAATAATGATCACATAAAATGTATCTTTGCTGGAAGCTTTGGGGAAGGCATATCTAAACTGTGTTCTAGTGACATTGATGTGATGTATCCGCCAATCGACATTATTTGTGTCGATGAGCGAAGCCATACAAACGGACCATACAGCTTGGTGTTGCAGAATGAGTACACTGATACGTTTCCAGGTTATGTCAGACTCCGCACAGACCGTCCTGTCAGAGATCATCAGAGAGGTCTGTTCAGTCAAAGATGCATTCAAACAGGAAAGTATTATCTGAGTAGTCTGATAACAATGCAGGCTAGATTACAGCATGACCGTTCTGTGGTAATCAATGGGCCAGCGTGTACATCAAACACCAGCATCGGCGTAAATCATTTTTTCGGTTTTGTAGGTGATGTACTTAAGATTGACATGGACATTGTCCTTGCTCTTCCTTTTGTCTCGATAAACGTCATGGAGAAATGGATGGGTCGAGAACGACATCACGAGTGGCCGCCAAGGGCACTTCAGAGAAAAATATCCACAATGATAGGCTATGTAGTACCTGTTGGACACAAGTTCAGCGAACACAAGGACATTGAATGGAGGATATCTTACACGACAGCAGAAAAGAAGCTTGTCCGCAGCATGAATGATGTCCAAGTAAAACTGTATGTTGTCTTGAAGTTCGTGCAGAAAGATCGGCTTAAACCAATATGCCAGAATTTTACCTCCTACATGGTGAAAAATCTGGTGTTTTGGGTGTTAGAATTAACACCGATGAGAGACTTGACTCCAGAAACGCTAGTGGACAGGATTTTGACGGCATTTTGGTACCTGAAACAATTTTTTGAAAACAAGTTTCTTCCCTGCTACATGATACCGGAAAGAAAC
>Ga0224511_10004648_pt1 | contig 10469 bp, 3 predicted proteins | sample SF_May12_sed_USG_2_FD_169988 | JGI IMG/M metagenome (GOLD analysis project Ga0224511, IMG submission 169988) | Sediment microbial communities from San Francisco Bay, California, United States - SF_May12_sed_USGS_8_1 | ecosystem: Environmental > Aquatic > Marine > Sediment | place: USA... | reverse complement strand
TTCTATATAACACTGGGTTGTTACAGAGTGGACTTTCGAGAGTATGCTAATTACACCAATCTTACCTCACCTATGATGCCCCGCCCCCATGTTGTACATTTGACAATATAGTTACGTTTATGCGCTACGGTCGTCTGTGGTGTGACAGTGTTGTCATTAATCCGGAAGTCCGCAAGAACCTTTGTAAAAATCCTTGATTTTGAATGTCCGTACGAGACAGACAGTGGCCAGTAAACAAGTCTAGGTTGAAGCATCCGTGCTTGGCATGTGTGTGGTGTCTTTGTGATTTTTATTTCTGCAAAAGTAAGTTTAACAAACTGTACAGAATATGAAATATAATTAATAACATTAGTGTTCTATATATTTTATAACTCTCGAAAGGTAAGGTATGTACGGTTCAAATAAGAACCAATGGGACATCAAACTAATAATGCTTTATTCGTCTATTTGTATAAAACCAGATAATGCTAAAAGGGTCACTTTATAATTTTAATAAAATAAACTGAGAAAAATGTCAACTATTTTAAAAAATTCCAAAGAGATAATAACATACCTGCATGCATGGAGTATGTTTAACAACATTATCTTACCACACGAAATTAAATGTCGATCCTTTATCTACGAATCTGTTGACACATGATTCGCGTATGTCCAGTCAAAAGATCGCGGAACGTTAGTAGGTTAGAGTAAATACCGAATAGTGTTCGTAGTCATTTGCACAAGTTTAACTGTCCGCTAACAAAATGTTCTTTCAATGTACTTGAAAACACGATGTTATACTTTTGCCGATAGTTTAACCAAAAGCTCCTATATGTTTAATATAAAGGAATAATAACGAGATGAAACATGTTATCATACACCACAAATATTAGAATGTTCTTTACATACACTAAAGGTCGATATCTGCTTTTAAAAATAGATGTACTAGATTAACGAAATCTCGAAATCAAATATTTGCTTATATTGCGAATGAAAATTTGACAGCATGTAGCCTAACACCAAAACCATAGACATAAAGACCCAATGTAAGAGGCCAGCCTTTGTTAATCGTCTCGGTCATTGAAAATAAAAGTTACATGTGCATCGCTAACGTTGTATTGTTTAAGACAAATACTGTAATTAATATATTTTCATATAAAATCTATAATCACGTTTTATATACATAACAGTTAAACCATTAATAAATGTCAAGAGATTGTTTAATAAACATGCATGCCTATGAAAAAGCAAAGTTTTACCGCATGCATAAAACAAAAAATTCAACTATGAGCTAAAACACTATATACAGTGTACATGTATAAATGTAACTTGCAATAAGACCCCAAAAATACGTCTGGGATGTATTGTGTTAAAATATCGTTCGAAAAAAAAATTGGTAAAAACATTCGCCACACTTGTCTTTTTTACCCTTTATGAGGTCCTTGTCATAATCATATTCATGGTATTTACACTATTTTACAGCATTAAAACAATCAATTTGAAGTAAATTACATAAAAAGAACAGAAAAGACTACACAAGAATCAAACAAAACAACATAGTGGAACAATAAAATAATCCTTTCAAATATGACAAAACATATATGTGGGAAAACAATAAACTACATGAACATAACTTAAATGTACTCAACATGATGCTATAACTAAAATAAATTGTACAATAACATTTTAATAGTTATCTATATTGCATATTATTCATACAGCCGCGTCAAGTTCTGGACATTCTTTTACGTAAGGTAAAACATCACTGTAGATTTAAATGGACTGTATTTAAGAAAACCGCTTTCGTATGTCCAAAGACACATGCTTGACTTTCTTAAATGCATATAATTTAATGTGTGGTTGTGAAACGAAATATTTGATCGTCGTCAGTTTCTATATGAAATATAATTATTTTACTTGATATTAATGACAAATAATTGTTTCCATGACGGGAAACATAATTCGAACCCTCTAACATATATTTGGCAATTCGGTGCTCTAACAGCTATGTCAAACGGCTCTGATCAAACGTAGATAACTGTATAATAACATGTATCGTTAATTTCAAGGAATTTCGACGATACAGCAAACACAATCAAACCTAAAAGCTGATTACAATGCATGGTTCCACACATTTTTAATCTCCGCCTACATTTCCTGAAATCCATTGTTCATGTGATAAGGTTTATCACATACAGCAAGTATGCTTTCTATTGTATATACTAGGTCAGATTGATACCTGACAATATATATCTAATCCATTGGATTAAAATTGACCATGTACTGTTATAAATGATCATGATTGACAGTTATGGAACTGTCCATTGTCATTTGTGTTAATTAGTTAGTTTATCCGCTGCTTAATACAAATAACGACGGGTTGACGTACTAGCCAGTATTCGTAAGTTCAATTTTGCTAGTTTACTCCACAAGCGACCGACAGCTTCTTCACACGAGTCATCTTTAATAGGCAACTGAGTAATACGTCGCACAATGTATTGTATCACACAACAAGGAGATGTCTGTTGGAAACCTGTCCTTCGGATTCTGTCCAATGTTGAGTTTATTGGGGCGGCTACTTGTTATATTTAACTTAGTCAAGAGGATACCGTTTAGTGAATCTTACACCCTTTTTGAAATGCTTAGATATTTTGACAACTGACATTTACATGCATTGTTGCACCGTGGGTGATAAGAATTCTGACTGCTTCTTCATCGTTAAGGCGACGCGCAATATGTAGAGGTGTGTCTCCTACGTTGTCCTTTACATTAACATCTGCGTTATGGTTTATTAATTCTGCCATAGCATTATGCTTTTCACAGTTGACATTGCTGTCTTTGGCATTAAAGCCTGGTGTACTATATAGAATGTCCTCAACTACACCACATTGTCCTCCATCTGCTGCACAATGTAGGGCGGTGTGGTTGTCTTTGTTCACACTATTTACACTAGCACCATGTTTCAAAAGCATCTTTACTGCATCTATATATCCTTTAAATGCTGCGAGGTGTAAAGGTGTACTCCCATTGCTGTCCTTGGCATTAACGTCTGCTTCACTTTTTAGAAGCTCGTCAATAACGCCGCAGTGTCCTCCATCCGCTGCATAATGGAGGGCTGATCGGTTGTAGTTGCCGCCACAAATATTAACAGCAGCACCGTGGTTCAAAAGCAAAATCACTGCATCTTTATGTCCTTTAAATGCTGCGAGGTGTAATGGTGAGCACCCATAGCTGGCATTGGCATTTACGTCTGCTTTTCTATTGAGAAGCTCCGCAATTACACCACAGTGTCCTCCAAATGCTGCTTCATGGAGGGCTGTTTCGTTGTATTTACTGTCACAAGTGTTAATGTCAGCACCGTTATTCAAAAGCAAAATCACTGCATCTCTATGTCCTTCTGCTGCTGCCTGGTGTAATGGTGACCACCCATCGCTGCTCTTGGCATTTACGTCTGCTTTTCTATTGAGAAGCTCGTCAATAACACCAAAGTGTCCTCTACATGCTGCATAATGGAGGGCTGTTTCGTTGTCGGTGCCGTCACAAATATTAACATCAGCACCGTTGTTCAAAAGCAAAATAACTGCATCTTTATATCCTTTGTATGCTGCCATGTGTAATGGTGGAATCCCCTTGCTGTTCTTCGCATTAACGTCTGCGGCACGTTTTAGAATCTCTTCAATTACAGCACAGTGTCCTTCATGTGCTGCGTGATGGAGGGCTGTTTCGTTGTCGGTGCCGTCACAAATATTAACATCAGCACCGTTGTTCAAAAGCAAAATAACTGCATCTTTATATCCTTTGTGTGCTGCAAAGTGTAATGGTGGAAACCCCGTGCTGTTCTTGGCATTAACGTCTGCGGCACGTTTTAGAATCTCTGCAATTACAACACAGTGTCCTTCGCGTGCTGCTATATGGAGGGCTGTTTCGTTGTGGGTGCCGTCACAAATATTAACATCAGCACCGTTGTTCAAAAGCAAAATGACTGCATCTTTATATCCTTTGTATGCTGCCAAGTGTAATGGTGGAACCCCCGTGCTGTTCTTGGCATTAACGTCTGCGGCACGTTTTAGAATCTCTGCAATTACAACACAGTGTCCTTCGCGTGCTGCTGTATGGAGGGCTGTTTCGTTGTGGGTGCCACCACAAATATTAACATCAGCTCCGTTGTTCAAAAGCAAAATAGCTGCATCTCTGTATCCATTATATGCTGCGAGGTGTAATGGTGTACGCGCATATATGTTCTTGACATTTACGTCTGCTTTACTTTTAAGAAGCTCCGCTATAACACAACAGTGGTCTACTTTTGATTTATCTCCACGTTCAAATGTTACCTGGTGTAACGATGTTGCCCCATTGTAGTATTTGGCTTTTACATGTGCTTTCTTTCTCAACGAGTCACCAGTTTCATCATTGTATCCACACTCTGCGGCATTCCCGATATCTTTGTTCATGTAATGTGTCATTTTCTTATCATCTTGATTTGTTTCGAAAAAATTATCGTAACCACCTAGTACAGCAACGTGGAGAGCTGTGTTACCTATGACATCTTTAATGTTGGGATCCGCACCATAGAAAAGCAATTGCCGTACTGAGTCTATTAGGTTCTCTTTGGACGCTTCAATGAGCGGATACGAAATATACCATGAAACGCACTGACTGTTTGGATCAGCCCTTCTAGACTCAAGCAATGTCTTCAACAAAGATGGACGTTTGCGCATAACGATGTAAATAGAATTACCTGATATTTGAGTGTCAGATTGAAGAAAGTCTTCTACATTCTTTATTATTTGTTCTGCTAACACAAACTGATTATATTCAAAAATATAATCCAAAAGATACTTGTTTGTACCAACATAAATTTTAGCACTCAAGGTTGGGCAACAAGAAGCATTAAACAATTTCAAAGCTAAATTTTTCTTGACGATGTACTGTAGAAAGGTGTTTACAAATCTTCGCGACACAAAACAAGTGTGTTTCAATACAAATGTGTCCTGAATTCCGCTGTTATCGTCAGGGCAAATTAATCGTATAACTTTCTGGCAAAGGTCAGTATACATACGAGGTGGGATGGTGACTTTCATTTCACTTTCTTCAATTTCAGATAGAGTTAGACGCTCCATCAGAAAATCTCTTTGACAAAGTCTAATACATTCCGTGGGCTTGTGTTGGCCTAAAACAACACCTACCATTTCATTTATTAAATTGTGAGTAAACGTATATTCGCCTGTTCTGTGATTGTACATCAATAAATATGAAGTGTATGCTTTTAACGAGTGCTGTAGTGTTTCAAGAAAGCTGTGGTTTATAACAATTCCAAAACAGTCGGCTATTTTTTGTATATGAGGTGAAACGTTCATTGGGTTTTGCAGATCGGTGTCTTTGAGTGTGTGGTTTTGATTCGCCCAAACCGAGACCAATGCAATGAACTTGTAAAACTGATCATTGTCTTTTGACTTGTACAACTGTTGAATATATTCTTTGAAATGGCGCTCTGGTCTTTTAAAGAAAGCAGGACCTTGACTAATGAAATATGTTGTTGCAAATAGTGCAGCACATTCTGGAAATCCGGCAACGCACTGTTCTCTCTCACCAGATTTTGGGTTATATACGCCTATTGCATTCTTTACGCAAGCATCCAAATCAACATGTTCGTTGATTTGTTTACGCTCTAGTGTAGCTTTTAATATTTGTCTAAACTCTGTTGCCGGCATTTGCCGTGAGTTCAGGTGAACCGTGTGTTCAGCAGTCTTATTGAACATTGTGACTTTTTCCATATCTTCATTTGCTTCTTGAAGTATGTAGTGCCGTGAGGTAATTATTACTTTAAGTTCTCCGTCCTTTGCACGCTGTTCAATATGACTTAAGACTGTCTTCCAATTTTCCAAACGTTTTTGGTCTAGAGATAAACCACCAAATATGTCGTCTATGATAACCGTGGTGAAGCATCGCAGCGACCAGTTAACATCTTCCCAGTCACGAGCGCATTCCAACTTGACGCAATTTTCTTTCTTTAACCCACCTTCAATGGCAAGATTTGCAGCCATTGCTGTTTTCCCCTCACCGGGATGACCTGTTAGAACTACTATATGCTTTTCTGAAAGAACCTTATAGGCCTTCTTGTACAACTTTGTCTTGACAAAATGTGTGTCTGTTGTTTCCTCGAGGAAGCGCTGAGTTGCATCTATAAACATTTAATGGGATGTCTGTTTAATAAAATGAATTACAATCCATTTATTGGATGTTACTTATATAGCATCAACATGAATACAATGAACATGTATTATTGTAGAAGTTGCGTGTTAATGCAATATGATTAACCTACCTCTTAGATTTCTCATTTTTGAAGTGAAAAGATCCAAAGACTTCGTCTTAAGTTCATGGATATTGTCTGTCAGGTTTGACATACCACATGACGCACCGAGCGATATCATAGCCTATAAATAAATGCATTTCACTATAATATATTTGACTTAACGTTAACTGATCTGCGGTCTTGTCGTGTGACGGACGAAACAGACAATATGTCCTTTTTACATTTGGTAACTTGTTTAAAACTTTGAAAGAAAACATATAAAGTACCAAAATAGGATTTGAAGCCACAAAACGTTTGCAACAGAAAACAGAAAGGTTTTCAATTTTTGTAAAAGTCACACGACAAGGCTGCAATTATAATAAATAAATTCATGTGTAATGTATTTGTGTTATGTATATGTATATGTAACGGATAAAGCGTTTTCAATCCATTTTCAAAGGAATTTGATTCAACATGAAGCAATCTTAAACAATAAACTTAAAGAGTCCGATATAGTTTTACATTGAAAGTAATTTAGTTTGAGCTGTACTATGTTCATCATAGTACAAATACAAGAGTTCGTTTTTTTAAACCTAATCATAACAATGAATAACAGGTAACATACGTGTCCAAGCATGTTCCACTGTTTATTAAATTCCTTGTCATCCAGATCAGCAGACGCCGCATGGCTCATCTAAAACATTTGATTGAAAACTCACCACCTACCAAATTAGGTTTCTTACAATGTAAGGCTTTACATGACATATAAAGATGCTACATGTATATGCAATAAGCCTAACAAGATTACCGCAAGGGGTAATGTTATATGCAGGCTCTGGTGTAAAGTGCATTATGTTCAAAACTAATCAATTTAATTTTTGTACATCATGTACAAACAATTCAAACTTAATCCAGACACAGTACTATATGCAAATTACTTCATTAGATACAAAGTTGTGGTGTGGACACCTAAGAAGGTCTTTATATCTGAGCTATAGTAATATAAACAGTGCGCGACTTATAATATGTGGGATTATCGCGTTTTTACAAATACTATGACACCAGAGTAACGTTGACCTTTGAGCTACAGCCCTTGAAACTGTGCGTCATACATCGTTATCAGGGAGATGATAAATGACAAGTTATTTTTGAATCCCATCATTAGTAACACAGTTATGTTTCGGACATTAATTGACCTTTGCACCCAAGGTGACCTTGACTTTTGAGCTATGAACCTGAAACAGTACGTGTCACATCGTATGGAAGTGGGAATGATTAGCGACAAGTAAAACAGTATTAGCAACACAAAAGTGCTGACGGCCGAACCGACACACGCCATAGACGTACAGACGACACATACCAAAGCATTATTCAATACGTCTGGCGTAAAAATGATTAAAATAGAGAACTTTTTTCTTTTTAATTAAAAGAAATGTAAATAATTTTCACTGGACATGGATTTTGGTCTAGATATAATATTGATACATATACATGTTTGTCATTAGGTTGTTGAAACTATATCGTCAAGAGTTGTACAAAATGAATGACGCAGTTAATTATTTGTATGATTCAAACATTTCTTAAATTGAAATTGCACAAATTATTTTAGCCATTAACTGAATGTTTTAAGTGCAAAACAAAACACATACCGTGTTCCTCAGATTCCTTATCATTACAATATTTGCAATATCTCCTGTAGTTTGTATCTTGTTGTTGTCCGTCTCATTCCAAAGCAGGTTGTTTTTTTCTGATTTAAAGCCAAAGTTTCGCAAAAGGTAAATCAACAGTACTACGTCAAAGTTCTCAGTGCGACGTTGCTTTAAGTTGCTGATTTGTGTGTTTGACAGTTTCGCCTCCTTCAAGTCCCTGCCCGTCGGCTGCCATGTTTGTAACGTAGTGCCTTGGTCTATTAATGATTTTTCAAACTTGGCTAGCAACACAGGTGTAGAGTGCAACAGGAGTCTATAAAGCAGCAAAAAGTTCCGTTCATTGTGTTCCTCCAATACAGCCGCCATTCTGAAAAAAAAATAAGTCTGACCTAGTTGAAGTAATGTTGTAACCAGTACACTCTCAAATGTGAGAACCCAATGAATAAGATTTTGGTAGAAACTGTGTGAGCATCGTTTCACAAGGTATTACTCTATATTTATGATCAGCGACGTGTATACGTGTATAATATCAGTGGTCTGTAAAAGTGTTCATGATCGGAGACGTGTAGACATGTAGAGGTGTGCATGATGAGCGGTGTGTTGACATGTGATTTACGCGTTGTTGTGAAGTTTTTACATTACAAAGTACATATTTCCGATGTGAGGTCATCATTCAAAATGCACACATGTTTGACACTTCGATTATAATGCTCTACAATGAATATCATGGCAAAAACACTTACTTAATTTTGGCTTACAATTTGCATTAACAGTGATAACATAAAATACTTGTAGCTCTTGCACATATTCTGGTTGATAGCGATCAGAGATAAAACGATTTGTGTATGACTAGCGACGTCTGGACGTGTGTACGATCAGTGTTGCGTGGACGTATGTATGACTAGCGACGCCTGGACGTGGGTACGATCAGTGTTGTGTGGACGTGTGTTTGATCAGCGGTGTGCAGACGTGTGCACAATTAGTGGTGTGTAGATGTGCACAATCAGTGGTGTGTGGACGTGTGCACAATCAGTGGTGTGTGGACGTGTGCACAATCAGTGGTGTGTGGACGTGTGCACAATCAGTGTCGTGTGGACGTGTGCACGATCAGTGTCGTGTGGACGTGTGCACACTCAGTGGTGTTTGGACGTGTGCACAATCAGTGGTGTGTAGACGTGTGCACGATCAGTGGTGTGCGGACATGTGTTTGAGCAGAAGTGGGAGGACGTGTGTATGATCAGCGGTGTGCGATGGTGTGTGTATTCAGCGGTATGTGAACGTGTGTATGACTAGCGGTGTGTGGACGTGTGTTTGATCAGGTGTGTGGACGTATGCACGATCAGCGGTGTGTGGACGTGTGTTTGATAAGCGGTGTACGGACATGTGCATGATCAATGATGTGTGGACGTGTCACGATCAGTGGTGTGTGGACGTGTGCACAATCAGTGGTGTGTGGAAGTGTGCACAACCAGTGGTGTGTGGACGTGTGAAGGATCAGTGGTGGGTGGCCGTGTGCACGATCAGTGGTGTACGGACGTGTGCACAATCAGTGGTCGGTGGCCGTGTGCACGTTCAGTGATGTGTGGACGTGTGCAAGATCAGTGGTGTGTGGACGTGTGCACGATTAGTGGTGGGTGGCCGTGTGCACGATCAGTGGTGTGTGGACGTGTGCATAATCAGTGGTGTTCGGACCTGTGCACAATCAGTGGTGGGTGGCCGTGTGCACGGTCAGCGGTGTGTGGACGTGTGCACAATCAGTGGTGTGCGGACGTGTGCACAATCAGTGGTGGGTGGCCGTGTGCACGGTCAGCGGTGTGTGGACGTGTGCACGATCAGTGGTGTGTGGACGTGTGCACAATCAGTGGTGTGTGGACGTGTGCACAATCAGTGGTGTGTGGACGTGTGCACGATTAGTGGTGGGTGGCCGTGTGCACGATCAGTGGTTTGTGGCCGTGTGCACAATCGGCGGTGTGTGGACGTTAGTTTGAACAGCGGTGTGCGGTTGTGTGCACGGTCAGTGGTGTGTGGCCGTGTGCACGATCAGCGGTGTGTTGACGTGTTTACGATCAGCGGTGTGCGGACCTGTGCACAATCAGTGGTGTGTGGAAGTCTGCACGATCAGTGGTGAGTTGACGTGTGCACGATCAGTTGTTTGTGGACGTGTGTACGATCAGTGATGTGCAGACGTGTGCTCGATCAGCGATGTGTGAAGGTGTGCACAATCTGCGGTGTGTGAACGTGTGCACGATCAGCGGTGTGTGGACGTGTGCACAATCTGCGGTGTGTGGACGTGTGCACGATCAGTGGTGTGTGGACGTGTGTCCGATCAGCTGTGTGTGAACGTGTGCACGATCAGCAGTGTGTTGACGTGTGCACGATCAGTGGTGTGCGGACGTGTGCAAGATCAGTGGTGTGTGGACGTGTGCACAATCAGTGGTGTGTGGACGTGTGCAAGATCAGTGGTGTGTGGACGTGTGCACAATCAGTGGTGTGTGAACGTGTGCACGATCAGTGGTGTGTGGACGTGTGTATGATCAGTGGTGTGTGGA
>Ga0224511_10004647_pt1 | contig 10470 bp, 11 predicted proteins | sample SF_May12_sed_USG_2_FD_169988 | JGI IMG/M metagenome (GOLD analysis project Ga0224511, IMG submission 169988) | Sediment microbial communities from San Francisco Bay, California, United States - SF_May12_sed_USGS_8_1 | ecosystem: Environmental > Aquatic > Marine > Sediment | place: USA... | reverse complement strand
ATACCAGTGCAATTTAATTTTAGACGGCCGATAAAGCCTGCACCTCTATAATACTCACACTCAGCCGAGCTCTGTACGCTCGTATGAAGAATGAGCTCGACTGCATCAAAAAAATGACTAGGAAACTCGAGGACCTCCAAGTAAGCCCAAACCATATAAGCCTGCTAGAGATTCCAGGCTCCCTTCATATTTATAAACCATGTATAACTAGGTCTACTTAATACGTCGGGTTGATAGGTTCCTTCCTATCATGCATCTCTTTTATCTTGCGTATGTGTGGGATCATTTAGATAACCAGCATTCCCTTCCATGCATTTTTATGACGGTGTACTCAGTGTAGTACATTTGACAACAGTGGTGCTGAACCTATCTTCAGAACTACACCCCCATTCTGTCTCTTGGTATGAAATGAATGTTTTCATAAGTGTATGTCATTTTGGTTATAAATGAATTTTAGGCAAAGACCGACAAGATGGCGCCTTGGATTGGAAAGGAAATGCCCGAGATGGATGTTGTGTTGGAGGCGCGTAAGAAACTCAAGACTCTGAAATCGAAATTAAGACACAAGCTGGCTGATCTGCAAGACTTACAAGAGGCGAGTGTCATATTTTCTCTGACGGTAGAATAATGCAAGATATTTCTGGAGGCCTATAGGACACTGCGCCTTTCTATGGACTGTGGTCCATTTAACCACCCGCAACAGCATAAATGAGTGAAATGTTTATTAATATCAAAGAGTGCAACCACAAAATAATGGTGCTCTGGTAGCACATTACCGTCAGGAAAGGCCCATGATTTACCTTTCTTTCTTAAAACCTTTCTCTAAAAATTTACATTGAATAATGTGCAATCTTTTTGATACCACGACCTCCTGTTTCAGGACATAAACCAAAAAATTCTCAATTGAGGATCGGTTTTCACCAGATTTGTTATCAATCTCGCACCCAGAGTTTGTGATTCAAAAAACTAAATAAACTTGTAAAATTAGTGTAGTATAGGCCAGGGTTTTCACCCTGGAACTGTTGAAGCACCTACTTCGCTATATATTACATGTCATGCCCTTCGCAGAGCGATGAAAATTCTGATCGTGATGGAGAGCTGGCGGAAGTGGAGGGTGAGGTGACACAGATACAGTCGACCATTCACAGTCTCCTGCTGACCATCGAGCAGTCAATGGGCGAGCTGGCTGAACTGAGCTGCGATATCTTCCCAGAACTCAATATTAAATATCCGGATCTCTGCTTGAAATCTGTCCGGGTAGGTTATGCGGTCCACGAAGTGTGGTGCATCCTTGTGTTTTGGGATACACGAATCTCAACAAAGAAAGTTACATAAAATGTAGGCATAATGATGGCATGCCTATCATTGTTATGGTAAATAGCGAGGTGTATGTGAGAAGGCTTCTCAACCCATCGAGTGAATTCAATTCTGCAAAGACTCAAACTATTTGTGTTAATTGTAACACGGTATGGAATTTTTAGGCTGGGCTTGGTGTTGTTCGACCTCTGAGAGAAATTTCCTTCTACAATATCAAGTCGGAGACTGGCATAACAACAGATGGCAAAGCCGTGTTCAATGAAGAACCCTGTGTTATAAAGGTAGCGCATAACTTTAGAATGTTGTAGCTTCGACACCATTCATTGTGCTTAAGGCTGCTTACATAACTATGCCAGTTATCGTGTGTGACATGTGTAGTGACATATGGTCTGGACAATAGGAATTACCTCCCTTTGATAGGCCTCAAGATTAGAGCCTTACCATCCAGTGATGAGTATTGTTTGAGTGCATTGTGGTTACACAATGGCCTTGGCAGAATTACATATATTATCCGGGAGAATGGTTTTGGGACGTCAGCTAGCTGGTCGCCAGCTCATTCGCTTAGTCATTGAATAAAGTAGTTAGTTTGTCAGCTATTCAAAGACACCTACATCTAAAATATATGGACTCATGGGGGTAGTAGAGAAAATCATCACAATAGTGGACGCTAATAACGATCTTATTCTCATCTCCGAAGCCTAAAACCGCCTCGACAGGCTCGACTAACGTCACGCTAACCGCTAACAATTTTATACGGATCACCGTTTCGATCTACGCTTTAGTCATCTATACCTACCTACCGTCGATTAATTTACCTCGTACGCAGCGCTACATCGTCATCTGATTCACTAGTTCTACCGACATAATGAGCTTCACAACCCATGTCTCAATTGCTGAAGCACGGTTTGTCATGATGAGCTAATTCTTTTGGATGGGGAAGGGCGCTGCTAAAAAAAATGTTATCCTCTGGACCATGCAGTATGTATGCTGTTATGTATGTCTGCTTGGATGGTCACCTATCATACGAATATTATGTATTGTATTTAGTTGTGTATTATATTTGGTTATGTATTCACTTGGGTATCCTAGTATATTATGTGTTAGTGGTAGAGTTGCATGCACATGTGGCCTATATACGTAGTTATGATCATGCCTGACCACTTGAGTATTCATTCCTATGGCATGGAGTTCCATAACACTGCGTTTTCTGTGTAAGTTTTATGCTTGGATCACCGGATCGGCATAGATTGGCACATTTCTAAGTATTGGGGAGATAAATTTTTACCCTGAACTGGATTCTCGCCCGTGTGAGCTCGTAATAGACTAAACCCTCAAAGGATCATTATTTGTTCGTCTGTAGACTGTTGTGACAACTTCTAGTCACACCATTCCTGCTGTGGTGGAGCAACTGAGGCTCGCAGAAGCAGAGTTGGTGCTGATTAAAGTAGAGGCAGTCTTCTACTCAAAGGTGAGACAGCCGCGCTGTATTACAGTTCTGACCCCTGTAGAATTCCTGAATTGGTTAATGGCTCAATCAATTGGGTGGTTTCTAATGTTGGAGTCTTTGGGTTTGTGTATCAGTGTTTTGTCTCCCAGTTATGCATTGATATTTATTCACCTTGATAAGATAACTGTGGTCTGTATGTTTTCGTGAACCTGGGTGGATTTCATGCGGATGACCTCTGATGCTCAATCATTCTCTGACATCAACGTGAATGACCCTTTGATTGATCTGTCAGCTGCCACATTTCCAATACTGAATTGGAATGTTTTGAAAATGACATGCCCATTTCTAATGTCTAAATAAATTTGCCTGCAAATTTGTGATAGCTGTTTCACGCAACACTGGCAGTTCTAGCATGCTGAATAAAATCGCAAATGGTACTTACAAGGCGCACGCTGATTGGCTCGATCACTTCTATAGCCCATGGAAATCAAAACGCTATAAAGTAGAAAGTCAGAATGACCAACTACGTCTGGCTTGAAACCTGATTTGCGCCAGTTTGGGAGCAGCCATCATCGTAGATCAAGAAACTATCAAATTCACGAGAACCAGGGTCTCAGAGGTGATAATAAAATGATATCTGGCTGAATTTACCTGTGAGTAACGGCTAGTTGAGTCCGACTACCAGCACAATCATCACGCACGATTCTTAACGACAGTTTGACCAAAAATAGAACCTCGAGACTACATCAACTACGCAATCTCATTGGCCTCGGTCATGTCACTGCAGGAGACCCTAGTTGTTCGTGAAAAGTGATCGCAATCGTGTGGCTAGGAACGCGAATTGCAATTAGCTTATCGCGAAATCACCATCGAGTGGCAGGCCCTTTAAACCATAATGAAAACACGGCTCCGTCCTAATCCAATCATCCTATCCTAGGATTTGTCCTCGATGTAAATTATCAAAGTACTCTCTGGTGCGCATGTTAGGCCACCAGGTTGTTCATTGTTCAGTCTTGTTGCTGGTCATCTGATGCGAACTCTCATTTCACAGGATGGCAGGGATGCCTACGTACAAATCTCATCACCACGCATGGATGTCTTGGATTTTCTGGCAGCACAATCTACCATCGATTTGAATGCGATGGGAGCGTTTATAAACAGTCTCTTTGTCAAGGGTAGGCCATCGCCAGTTGATTGTAATTGTCCTCGCGATTTTGCCGTTCTCAATTCACCCCGCGTTTTGTTTTTGTCATAATGTCAGTGGATGCAGATATTGCAACATAGAGTGTGAAGTAAGCGGCTAGTTTATTTACTTGACGGAGATGATCACCATTATAATGAAAAACTATAAACAAGCACTACCTTTGGGCACCTAATGATGTCTTGGTCCGTTCAGGCTGTTCAGAACGGTTTTTAATTCACAGATGCTGAAGAGACATCTTTGGAGGTAACTAATGAAGTGCTGTATGAGAAGACAACTTCAGAGTGTTCAGAATGATACATCACTGGTGCAAGGACTGTCCAGGCCAGTCCGTAGTAGATATGTATATTAGGAACCAAGGCGGGTCAATTTATTTTCACAAGGGTTTGCATACTTTTGACTACGTATTTTTTCAAACTTGCCTGAACCAAAGAAGTATTATTATTTTACGTAAAAATAAATATGAACAAAATGACAGTAATTATAAGATACCGGTAGTCTGTTAGCATTACTGTTTTATACCAACGTACTTTTCCCAAAGTTTTTCAAATACATAAAAATATTTCTCAATAATACGTTTGTCAGATATAAAGAGGACGTTTTCATCATTGCCTAACATAGCATTTCGAGACCAGTTAAATGATCCCGTCATCAACCGCCTGTTGTCCACTAGCATGAACTTGTGATGCATGAAAAAAGAGCTGTCATTGGTCCTCACTTCAATACCTAAAATGGTTCCACAACATGGTAGGTGGTGTGTTTATGGTGCGATGAGAAGTACTACAAAGTACAAGGTGTCATCGTTGGTGTGAGAAAGGTATAAAATATAACCGAACCTGCTGCTCGAAGGCGTGCAATTTGCTGTGGTTGCTCAGCAGCTTGTGCTTGATCGGTCACTATTCTGATTAATGCGCCGTCTTCGTGAGCTTTCAGGACTGCATCAGTGAGTTCCTGGGATGCTATACAGTAAACGCATATGTCCATAGAGCGCTGGGCGGACTTGATAAAGTCTAACAGCTTCATCGTGGATGTTTCCTCGTGCGCCAACCAACAGTTTTTATTCGTGCACCCATACGAGAAGTGAGCATCGCACGCTCTGGTTGAGTCGGGAAAGAAGATAGCATCAACACAGGTGTTTGGTTGGTCGTCGTGGTTCTTCTTCCTAATCCTTAGTTGTGTGAAATAGTATATTGCTTCGAAGGCAGTGCTTAATGTAACCGCGTATGCCAAGTTTTTGAGCCAATTTGGCACAGAGGAATCTGTAAGCACCATTCTATTTCTAGGTCCTGTGGTAACAATGCTTGATGGTAAACATAAAAGTAGGCAGGACTTCTAAGTTTTACGGGGACAAGCAGAGAGTGAGAGACGTTGAGCGGTCGGCTACGTCTTGGTGGCGAGCGTGCGTGATTCAGGCCGGTCAGTGATTCAGACAAACCTATACAATTAGAGAATGTCTGCGGTGTGTTATGGGGTCGCACTGCCTATGGAATGATGGGCCATAGGCTGTTATCGCCAGACTGTCAGTCTAGTACGATGAGATCTTATACTGTCCATACTCTAATACCCATGAGGGAAAATTAGAAATGTTTTAATTTGTGCAGCTGTTCTAGGAAAACCGGATACAACAACGCTGAAGTTTGCAATCACAAATTGAGCAAAAAGTTGCGCTCCAGTCCTGTGCTTTTAGTGGCCTACTTGCAGTCTGCTTGAGCGATTTTGGTAGTTTCAGAACATTATAAATGTTACTACTTATATCAAGATAATGGCAGACCAAGTTGTAAGTGTATTTCTTTGTAAATGTGACCACGAATCACCGTCCCCACTCCGTCACTACCGCCCGATGGCGCTCAGTCACTCAGTCACAGTCACTCACTGTGAGTGTGACTGTCACTCACTCACGGACTCAGTCATCGACTGACTGACCCAGTCATTGAGTGACACAAACGTGTCAGTAAGCGTTATTCATGGTCAATGAGTCATGTTTTAAAATTAAATTGATTGAATCATTCATTGATTTTGATGTACCCGATCACTGACAGTGAGTGTGACAGTGCTAGTACTAGTAGTAGTCTGGTGACTTACTCAATCGTCAACAGGTTCAACTTCAAATAATCATTCATTCACTCTCATCAGTTTTGATTTTGATTTGAATTGCGTCATTGTGAATAATGATGTCATTGGGTTGACTGATCTACAAGTACAACACAAGTTTATTCAATTCTTTTTATACATGTATATAATAGTGGGTTAAGCCATGGTCGAGAGTAGACGTACTTTCGGAGGTGTTTTCCCCATTCTTAAAAGGAGGCAACTCCGCATTCCTAGCAGCGATAGCGAGTGGTCTTTTTCCAGAAAGCGAATGTCGGTCACTCGAATAACTACAGCTCGAATAGGCCAAATACATGAAGACAGAAAATAAGATCTAATTACTAAAACTTAGTAACCTAATGATCTCTTCTCCCTCCTAACATTGAGTAAAGTTCGAAATTGAACATAATATCGGAAAAAATAAAATTTTAAGACAACCTTTGCTGGATTTTCTCTTGCTTAAATAGAGGTCTGTGCTTTGGGGCCTCTATAATTGCGCAATTATGACACTAACGGTTGCTGAAGAGGTAAAAAACTGCACTCCGAAACCCTATTACTATATTATTGTTGCTTATGTTCTTGATTCAGACTTGTGTAACTACAAGTCTAATAGTAATACCCACCTGTAAGAGATTTTTCAGAACATCAACGCGAAAGCCGGGTAATCAGTGCAAACACCAACAGCTCTGCGTTCATTTCCTATCTCGAGGCCAATTCTGCTGCGTCAACGGTCTGAAAAGTGTATCACAAAGGGCTCTAAGTAAGCGCAATATATAGGGCTATATCTGAGCTTCCATTTGATCTGGGTATTGGGCCCATTTGTTCATGGTAGGCTTCAGAATCTGAAAACAAATGTGGTCTCTTTTGGCCATGGCTTAACCCCTTTAAGGTTTGTTGCCGAGTGATAAGGGGGATGAATGAAATGCTTTTTGATAGTGTGGTTATTTTGACTCATCACTGATTGGATTCATTATCTAATCGATAGAATTTGCTCGCTGAAGAGGACGATACTATAGAGTTTGGCTCGGAGAGTGATACTAACACCAGAAAGAGATTTCCGTAAGTGGGTATAGCTAGACCGTTCATCATATTGAGTTAGGGAAGAAGATGTCTAGAAATCTATCAGATTTGCATTCCAACATTAAAGCGTATCAGAGGTCGCGTCGGATTCACCTTAGACAATCGTTAAAAACATGGTGGGCCGAGTCAAACTCTTTGTACTCCCCATCTTACTTAGCAAACTAGCCATGTGTTTCTACCACTTGCTGGCAGGCAATCATGATGGGATGTCTGTGGTTACTTGTTATTCAGTTCATTGGTAATACCTAATAAAGACCATTTGTAAGCAATAGCCCTTGCTAACGGCGAATGATTGTTATACCCGATTTATCGGTGGCCATGCTGACTCCAAATTATTTTTTCCGATGTTTTGTATTCTCATCAAAAATTCACAAAAGTTGGCTTATATCATGTACAATGAAACTCTATTAACTCGACCTCGGATAACTCGAAAACTTGCTTAACTCAAACCAAGTTTCATGGTCCCTGTCTGGGTAATGACAATTTGCTGGGCATATCTCGAACCTTTAGTCATAACTCAAACTGACAACTACAGTTAGTGCCATCAAACTACCTTTTATGTGGCTGGATTTGTTAACATTCTTCTGTAACAAGCTTAATTTCATTGTTTTCTTCTCACATAAGAAAATCTCGCAAATTTTAGAAAGTTTAACCAGGAAATGGAATACACTAGAGCAAAATGGACTCGCTACAGTGGCCACATGGTTAAAGCAAAGGGAGAGCATAACTCATAACTCTGGTTAAAGCAAAGGGAGAGCATAACCCATAACACAAACTTTTTTGGTGGTCCCTTGCAGTTCAAGTTATCCAAGTTTCACTGTATATCATTGTACATTGAGTGAAATTTAGAACAAATTGCTAAAACAGCAAAAGCAACTTCATTTTCCGCTTAGGTCATCCGTATAGGCCTACATAGTGAGTCAGCAGCTTGACTACCGGATCCATGTTTAGATCGGGACAAAACAGACTGGAAATCATCATATTTTCTCATGCCTTATCAAGCATTTGAGGCAGCAGGTTTTGAGCTGGATCTTCCAAGTAATGAGATCAAGGGTACATTGTGAGACCATGTTTCTCGATTCACTACCTACCCACCTTATCTAGTATAGGGCATACAAAGGACTATCCGGGAAACAAGCCATTGGCCTAGTGATGTTATCCTTTTTACAGACTCTAATCCTATCTTATCCCACCTTATATCACTTTATGTCTGATTTGTTTTTACAGGCATCCTGTAGCTGTGATATTCCATGTTTTGTTTAAAGCTGGAGCTCTTCTGTCATTCCTTCTCTGCAATCTCTTCTCATCGAATTTTGTGCTTAACTTTGTCGTTGTGATGATGTTTGTTGTGATGGACTTCTGGACCACCAAAAATGTATCCGGTAAGTCCTCAATATTAGATTTGAGTTGAGCTGTTCATTATGACTCTCTTGGTCACACCTTTTGTAACAACATGCTCTTTGGTTTCAGGTCGTCTGCTTGTTGGTTTGCGATGGTGGAATCAAATTGATGAAGAAGGCAAAAGCAAATGGATGTTTGAATCAAAGCAGGTAATGATCATATAAGTTTCTCCACCTTTGTGAGCGGACGGCTCTTGTTAACCAAGTACCAAGATCAGCATGGTTGTGCTCACTGTACACGCATGTTGTTTGAAAAACTATTCAATGTATGTTTCTCATGGAGGATGACGCGATCAGTTTTTTGGACACACTTACCCATAACGCATCAAACCTGATCAAACATTCTCTAGGTTCCCATAGCTAATTCGATTTATTGAGTTAGTTATCTTTGGGAGGATAACTCTGTGATCCGAACTACTGTCTATTTGTCCATCTGATATATAACATTGGCTACCTATTCCGCAGGGTGAACAGAGAAAGAGAATAAATGCGGGGGAAAGCACCATATTCTGGGCAGCACTCGTAGTAAACCAGGTCTTCTGGATTATACTGTTTTTTGTGTACATTCTGCACCTTATGTGGCTGGTACGTATAGCAAAGTATTGACACCCACATTGACGTGTAAACCTATAAAAACTAATACAAAGAGTATTTGACAATAGAGTTTGCGGCGTTGCGATTCTGTATACGTAGACGGAAAACTGCACCGAATTGACGTCATTGGCGCCCAAATGCAGACGAGTTACTGTACTATTCGTTCGAAATTGCCTCAAAATTCGGTACGATGATACCTAATACATCTTGCCGCAGCTTGTAGACAATCACTGATGTTATGAACTAATATACCAGACATATTGTTATATTTACACCCATATTGTGCACTGAATCACTTGTAATACTGATCCAAAGTGAGCAAGGTTTTCATTGAGTGAGCGAATGGCTCACCGAGCCAGCCATTATATGTTAGCAGGTGGAATCAATAAAATTCCGGTTCCGTATCGGGGTACGCAACTCCGCAAACTCTCTAATACAAAAACCATTCCAACTGCTCTCAATTCTATATATTGGAATCAGTGACACCGTCTTTGCATACTGTTATCATTATTTTATACAGCCCAAATCATCTGAATCTTATTCAATGCAGTCAGCGATTAAGCTTTTGTGCGCTTTGAGCTACTGCAATCATCTTCTCACACCTGCGGCCTTTGGTAGTATAGAAAACTGTGATATGTGGGAATAGAAGCTGTGTGATCATTTACCACACAGAAAACCATGGAACATTTGCTTCCAACAGGTATTGATAGTAATGGCTAACCTATTGAATGGATCGAATCTCTATGGCTATATTAAATGCAGAATTGGAGCAACCAAATCTATAAAGGATTATGCTAGCAACATGGTCTCCCGGCGCATGTTCTCTTCAGTAAGTTGAGTCATCGCTGACTTTTCAACTCAAAGGATACCATGCTGAATTAAACTAATCATCAATCTTTGTAGTTCACGATCGACAGGCCTGCATGTCTGAACTCAGACCTTTTCGCTTAAAAATTCAGGGCTACTGTATTATATATCTTGGCGCTGGGCAGCTTTTCCTCTACCCTAGTTCACTGCATTCAGTCCCAAGAACGAATAGTTTCCTGATTCCTTACTCAACTACTCCATCACATATGGGTGTGGTTTCTGTGCCTGGTACTATGAGTCAGTCTTTATGGAAAACTTGTCTTTAGGGTGTTTTTGTTTGGTGTTATATTAGGTCATGTCTCATTTTATTATTCTAGGCCATGTCCATGCTGAGTAAAAACTCTAGAGAATCGGAAAGAACATCTGAGAACATTGTCTAAAAGCTCTTCCATCCCAACTGAAATATCATGTTATGGATGTATGACTCCTGTCCCCTTTTGATTTGTTCTTTTGTATCCACATTGCGTATTATCATT
>Ga0224511_10004646_pt1 | contig 10470 bp, 1 predicted proteins | sample SF_May12_sed_USG_2_FD_169988 | JGI IMG/M metagenome (GOLD analysis project Ga0224511, IMG submission 169988) | Sediment microbial communities from San Francisco Bay, California, United States - SF_May12_sed_USGS_8_1 | ecosystem: Environmental > Aquatic > Marine > Sediment | place: USA... | reverse complement strand
TTTTTTATTAAAGGTAATGGTTTCAAAAAATGGTGCAGTTCAGATTTGGGCGTATTGATTTGACGTTGTCCATCCGTCTGTTCAGATGCCGGGCCAATTGTGTCGCGAAAACCTCAAATTAAATACGTGATGCTTTTTATGAAACATTTATGAAAACATTGACTAAAAGTGAACTTGCGCACCTTGGCAGTCTTACTTACTTAATTTTCTTCACTCCAACGTATCTTCTCCAGCCATCATTGTCTTGAGCCAGCCTATTTATTCCGTTCCATGTCTTGCCCATTGTGGCCATTTCTGTAGCAATGCTGTATTTGTAATAGGTGATGGTAATCGGCGGACTGATGATGACATCGAAACGGTACCACTCAGTAAGTGAAAATGTTTAGTATTTTATGATTTGTATTTATAAATTTAAATTTAAAGAAAACATGAAGGCATAGTTATGGTAATTGCTTTGTTATCTAATTAAAATTTGAGGCATATGTATTTTTAATCTAAACAAGTCCTTTAAACATAAGTTACATGGACGTCTGTGTTATCGTGCTGAAGCAATAATGGAATTCGAAAATTACCATGTTTTACGATGCGCTATAGCATTTGCTGAGTTGAACTAAAAGCCCCCTTTAATTTTAACATCACAGCTTACATTACTGCAAATTCTTGAAACAATTATAATGTCTTGATACAAGTAACGTCAGTCGTAAAACCACTATTTTGGACGATTTGAAAACTAAGAAACATTGGCAATTAAAATTACCTGAAACCCTAATCATTCTAGTCGGTAGAAGGGACCTGCGTACACACCCGAAAATCATTTTTAATTGGTGTATTCCTTAGAGAAATTATGTGTTGAGAACGGTTTGGTATGTTAAAAAAATGAAACATTAGCCCATTTTATTGTTATGCAAGACGCCAGTACATGAAAAACCACAATTTGCTATATCACTGCCAATACCTAAGATACTTGCACACATAAGGTTTCTACATCAAGGTTTTGAGAGTCAGTCAATTATATAAGACCAGTCTCATAGCAACTTCATGTATTTCTGACATGTAAGATATACAAATTAGTGCTGTCATGATCGAAAAACCTTTTTGTTACCATATTTTGCAAATAATATAGCTATCATAAAGAATGTGGTGTCTTTACACAGGAATTAGGGGTAGGTGTCTATTATTTGACTATATCTTAATTCACTTTTGGCTTAATTGTTAGCTGACCTGAGCACAAAGAGCTATTGTGACCGACCTTTTTCTGTCGTCCGTCGTCAGTCAACTTTTTTACTTAAACATCTTCTTCTTTGAAAGCGCTCATTGGATGTTGACCAAACTTCACAGGAATGGTCCCTGGATGGTCCCCTACCAAAGTTGTTCAAATTGTTTTAGTTGATTGCATAAGTAATTCACAGGGTCAAAATATAGGTTTTAAAATGCAATTTTCAAAAGGCTTCTTGTCTAAAACTACAAGGCCCAGAGATTTCATATTTGGTATATAGCATCATCTAGGGGTCCTCTACAAAAGTTGTTCAAATTATGCCCTGGTGGTCACAATTTGACATTGAATTATATAAGGAAAACTTCAAATGACTTCTTATCTGGAACCGCTAATGGGAATTTCACCAAACTCAAAAGGAATGATCCCTGGGTGGTCCTCTACAAGAAATGTTCAAATTGTTTCAGTTGGTTGCATAAGTAGGTCACAGGGTCAAAAAATAGGTTTTCAAAATGCAATTTTCAAATTACCAAAGTTGTATAAATTATGCCCCTGCGGTCAAAATTGACACCGCCCCGAAGGTCACAATTTGACATTGAATTATATACGGAACTTCAAACGACTTCTTCTCTTTAACCGCTAATGGGAATTTGACAAATCTCAACAGGATTGGTCCCTGGGTGGTCCTCTTCCAAATTTGTTAAAATGGTTCTAATATGTTGCATAAGTAGGTCAAGGGGTCAAAAAATAGGTTTTCAAATGCAACTTTCAAAAATCTTCTTGTCTGAAACTACAAGGCCAAGACCTTTCATAATTGGTATATAGCATCATCTAGAGGTCCTTTACCAAAGTTGTACAAATTATGCCCCTGCGGTCAAAATTGACCCCGCCACGAAGGTCACAATTTGACATTGAATTATATATTAAGAAAAACTTCAAATAACTTTTCATCTTGAACCGCTTATGGGAATTTGACCAAACTCAACAGGAATGGTCCCTGGGTGGTCCTCTACCAAAATGTTCAAATGGTTCTGATTGGTTTCATAAGTAGGTCATAGGGTCAAAAATCGCTTTTAATTAAACAGTTACTTTTGAAAATATTCTTGTCTGAAACTACTAGGCCCAGAGCTTTCATATTTGATGTAAAACATCATCTAGAGATCCTCTACCATACTTGGTGGACAACATTAGTGGTCCTCTGTAAATGGCTCCACTGAGACCTTTGACTTTTTCTTCAGGTGAGCGACCCTGGGCCCTTTGGGCCCTCTTGTTTTATTTTAATTTGATACATTTTTAAAGTTTCAACGCTAATCTGTCAAACATCCAGAAGGTCTTAGACCCATGAGGCTGATTTACATACTTAAATGGCAGAAAGTAAAACTATATAACAATATATAACAAAAAAACTACTTTATATCATAGAGCTGTTAACATTAAAGCTATCGTGATGACTGTGGAACCTATGCCCATGTTTGAATAAGCAGTTGTCAATAATAGACTATATTGTAATGTGTATTTGGTAAATTTGTTTGGTAATAATGAGATATTGTCCGGTAATGAGAGGGTCTGAAAGTACTGACTGATGTTTATCTGCTCTCCCTATATATGTCGCCCTTGTGTCCCACTGTCTACTGTCACTATAGCAGGTATAAAGGTGCGCTTCGTGTCTAGACCAGCGTGACAAAAAAGAATATCAATTGCATATAACATATTGGTACTGTTCACAGGAAGCTGTGTGGATGAGAAAGAACGGCAACCATCCATCAGAGACAGAGAAGGTCAGTGTTTGAGGATAAATACAGCACTGTGAAAGTGTCCCTGTAATCCTTCAACACCAAACTGGCATCCAATTAAATTATTAAGCTTCAAATAGGGAGTACCATACTTAATGTTGACTACTTAAGAAGTAAAATAAGGAGTACTTACTGTTGAGCGAGTTAAATGTAGAAAGTATTGTGTTGCTTTTTTACACAGTATAATAGTATTTACGTATATAAATATTTTGTGTTAGTAATGTTTAATGCCCATGACTGATCCTTGCCAATAATATGGCTTCTACTTTTAAATAAAATATACAATATACTAATGTCTTAATTACATGCAATTCCTGTCAACAAGAGGAAATAGTTCATTACATAGTAACATGAAATAATTCTATAAAATGGTCTTGTTTTTAACTCATCAGAGCACAAAGCGCTCAGTGTGAAATATTGTGACCGGCCTTTGTCCGTCGTCCGTCATGCAAACACTTTTTTACTTAAAACATCTCTGAAACCTCTCATTGGATTTTAATTAAACTTCACAGAAATAATCCCTAGGTGTTCCTCTACCAAAGTTGTTTAAACCGTTCCACTTGGTTGCATAAGTAGGTCACTGGGTCCAAAAAAGGGTTTTCAAAATGCAATTTGCAAACATCTTCTAGTCTGAAACTACAAGGCCCAGAGCTTTTATATTTGGAATATAGCATCATCTAAAGGTCCTCGACCAAAGTTGTTCAAATTATGCCCCTATGGACAAATTGACCCCGCCCCGTGGGTCACGATTTTACATTGAATTATATCAGAAAAAGTTCAAACGACATCTCTTGAGCCGCTAATGGTAATTTGACCAAACTCAACAGGAATGGTCCCTGGGTGGTCCCCTACCAAAATTGTTCAAATGGTTCTGATTAGTTACATATGTAGGTCACGGAGTCAAAAAATAGGTTTTCAAAATGCAATTTTTAAAAATGTTCTTGTCTAAAACTACAAGGCCCAGAGCTTTCATATTTGGCATATAGCATCATCTAGAGGTCCTCTACCAAAGTTGTTCAAATTATGTCCCTGTGGTCAAAATTGACCCCGCCCCGGGGGTCACAATTTTACATTGAATTATATAAGGAAAAGTTCAAACGACATCTCTTAAACCGCTAACGGTAATTTGACCAAACTCAACAGGAATGGTCCCTGAGTGATCCCCTACCAAAATTGTTCCAATGGTTCTGATTGGTTACATATGTAGGTCACAGGGTCAAAAATAGGTATCAAAATTGCAATTTTCAAAAATGTTCTTGTCTGAAACTACAATGCCCAGAGCTTTCATATTTGGTATATAATAGCATCATCAAAAGGTCCTCTACTAAAGTTGTTTAAATTATGTCCCTGGGTTCAAAATTGACCCCGCCCCGGGGGTCACAACTTTACATTGAATTATATTAGGAAATCTTCAAACGACTTCTTTTCTTGAACCGCTTTTGGGAATTTGACCAAACTCAACGGGAATGATCCCTGGGTGGTCCCCTAACAAAATCGTTCAAATGGTTTTGACAGGTTGCATAAGTAGGTCACGGGGTCAAAAAATAGGTCTTCAAATTGCAATTTTCAAAAATCTTGTCTGAAACAACAAACCTAGAACATTCATATTTGGTATATATCATCATCTAGAGGTCCTCTACCAAAGTTGTTCAAATTATGCCCATGGGCTTAAAATTGACCCGCTGGGGGGTCACAATTTTACATCGAATTATATAAGGAAAAGTTCAAACGACATCTTCTCTTAAACCGCTAACAGTAATTTGACCAAACTCAACAGGAATGGTCCCTGAGTGATCCCCTACCAAAATTGTTCCAATGGTTCTGATTGATTACATATGTATGTCACGGGGTCAAAAATAGGTCTTCAAATTGCAATTTTCAAAAATCTTGTCTGAAACTACAAGGCCTAGAACTTTCATATTTGGTATATATAGCATCATCTAGAGGTCCTCTACCAAAGTTGTTCAAATTATGCCTCTGGGGTTTAAATTGACCCGCCCGTGGGGTCACAATTTTACAGTGAATTATATAAGGAAATCTTCAAACGTCTTCTTTTCTTGAATCACTTATGGGAATTTGACCAAACTCAACAGGAATGGTCCGTGGGTGGTCCTCTACCGAAGTTGTTCAAATAGTTCTGATTGGTTACATATTTAGGTCACGGGGTCATAAAATATGTCTTCAAATTGCATTTTTCAAAATTCTTGTCTGAAACTACAAGGCCCAAAGTTTTCATACTTGGTATATTGCATCATCTAGTGGTCCTCTACCAATATTTGGTGGACAACATTAGTGGTCCTCAAAATGGCTTCACTGTGACACTTGACCTTTTCCTCAGGTGAGCGACCTAGGGCCCTTTGGGCCTTTTTGTTTGATATCCCACAACTATAAGTAATGCTAATATTTCATTTAACACAAGAAACAGTTAAACGATATTCTTCATAGAAAATTGTTATAAATTGTTACAACCCAGTACAACTCAATGTCAGACTTGAACATGTGTCTTTGGAAACACTAAATTGCTACTTTGCTATATATATGTAAACAGTTTGTATGAAAATGTTGTGTTTGTATTTTAGACCTAAGGCGTCGACTAGCTGCATATTACACGAAGAGCTATTCCAGTATGCCGTATCTTCCATCCATGCCAGAGCATAAAATCCTGATGCATGAATTTTTCGTTTCTCCTAAGATAGTATTGAAAGACAAAAAACAGACGGCAAACAGAAACAGTGAAGAAACGCAAATCAGAAGTTTTGCTGATTTTTTAAGTACAGAAGTCTCAGGGTGCAAGAGAATTTATCTTGAGGGTGAGCCTGGTTCAGGTAAATCCACATTTTTACATTTTCTTGCACTCAAGTGGAGTGAACAATACATTCAGCCGTCACCTGTGCACAGTAGAGGCGATCGTCCGCATGATGATGGCTTCCAAGATAACGAAACACTCCAAAAGATCGACTTCCTGTTTTTTGTGAGTTTGCGAGACGCAAACCACTGTTGTAGATATGAAGAGATAATTCGAGATCAACTGCTGAAAAATATATACACCCAGGAATCGGAACAAGAACAAGCCTATCGTATCGTTAAAAGTGTGCTGGAGTCCCCAACTACATGTATTGCATCTGACGGACTTGATGAGTGGGCCCATCCCACACAGGGATCATGTGTCTGTCCCCCAGAAATGAAAGGACCAACCCCGTCCACATGCCAGACAGTTTTAGCCACGATTGTTACCTCATCTCGACCCTGGAGATTAGCCCAGCTCCCGCCTAATGATTCCATGGTAGATAAGCGGATGGATATTAAAGGGACTGGAAGTGTGGATGAACTAGGGAAGAAGATTTTTAACATTCTGAATATAGAGGCTGAAAAAAAAAACGGAGAACACCAGGTCCTGGACTTTTCCGAATTTAAGCAGTGTGTCAGAGGGCAAAATGTAAAACATTTATTACAAACACCTATCCTACTTCTGCAGCTTGTGTGCCTGTTTTTTGATAGAAAAGTCATTCCAAATTCACAGTGTAAGATATATGCCTGTATAGTTGACATGCTTATAGGCTGTAACTTTAAACAGCACCTTGAAGGTAAATCTGTGCATCAAACCTCACTGCAAGTGTTCTCTGATATGCTGAATATCAGGAAAGTTTGGAACCATATTATTGATATAGCTAAAGTTGCATTTGAACAATTGTTTCCGAATCAAGGGCATTCGGTTGTAGTGTTTAACAGTGATTCGTGTGATTTGAGTTTAGAGAATAAAACATTTGCTCTTAAATGTGGACTTCTCACTGAAAAGGAATCAAAGTCATTTAGCTCTCGCTCATCTCATCTTTCGTTCATGCACAAGTCTTTCCAAGAATTTTTCGCTGCATTCTACTTGAGTAAACATGAAGAGCTGTTTGAAACTGTCATTGAACAACGATATCAACCACGTGGTAAGGATGAATTCTGGACATGCATGAACGACCTTTCACATATTTTTGTATTTATGGCTGGAATAAATGCACATTTGACTGAAAGAATGTCAATACTCATGAACAGTCACCTTGCTACTATATATTTAAAAGAACTGTCAGTCCCGATTACAACAAGTTGTCACTACACTTTACTTATGGCATTTGGTCTTCGTGAGGCTGACAACACCGACCTTCGTGACATCAATCTGTGTCTGCACTACATGGACTTAGATGTGGAAACCAGTGATGACGAGGACATATACCAGCGTCTGTTCTCAATGAATACAGCACAACTTGTCTCACTGTCAGTAAATCTGAATAACAACTTGAACACATTTGTGTCAGCGCAGCATTGTACCAAGCTTCAACGTCTCGCATTGAGAAATGTGGACCTTGGACTGGTGCTGCCTGACAACATCACCCATATTACACTAGAGTGTGTCACCATGACTGGAGGACTCTCAGTGCAGCATTGTAGACAGCTTCAACATCTCGAATTGGCAGACATGAAACTTGGTGAGCATGAACTGGTGCTGCCTGAAAACATCACCCATATTACACTGATTGAGGTCACCATGACTGGAGGACTCTCAGTGCAGCATTGTACACAGCTTCAACATCTCACATTGGAATGCATGAACCTTGGTGAGCATGGACTGGTGCTGCCTGACAACATCACCCATATTACACTGATTGAGGTCACCATGACTAGAGAAATCTCAGTGCAGCATTGTAGACAGCTTCAAAATCTCACATTGGAAAAATTGGCTCTTGGTGAGCATGAACTGGTGCTGCCTGACAACATCACCCATATTACACTAGAGTGTGTCACCATGACTGGAGGACTCTCAGTGCAGCATTGTAGACAGCTTCAACATCTCACATTGTCAGGCGTGAACCTTGGTGAGCATGAACTGGTGCTGCCTGAAAACATCACCCATATTACACTGATTTTGGTCACCATGACTGGAGGACTCTCAGTGCAGCGTTGTAGACAGCTTCAACATCTCACATTGGAATGCATGAACCTTGGTGAGCATGGACTGGTGCTGCCTGACAACATCACCCATATTACACTAGAGTTTGTCACCATGACTGGAGCACTCTCAGTGCAGCATTGTACACAGCTTCAACATCTCACATTGAAACTATTGGTCCTTGTTGAGCATGAACTGATGCTTCCTGACAACATCACCCATATTAAACTGGATAATGTCACCATGACTGGAGGACTCTCAGTGCAGCATTGTACACAGCTTCAACATCTCACATTGACACACATGGACCTTGATGAGCATGAACTGGTGCTGCCTGACAACATCACCCATCTTAAACTGGATAATGTCACCATGACTGGAGGACTCTCAGTGCAGCATTGTACAAAGCTTCAACATCTCACATTGGAATACTTGGTCCTTGGTGAGCATGAACTGGTGCTGCCTGACAACATCACCAATATTAAACTGCGAAAGGTCACCATGACTGGAGGACTCTCAGTGGAACATTGCACCCAGCTTCAACATCTCACGTTACAGGATATGAATTTTGATGACAACTTCCCCCAGCAGCCAATCTCCATCACTAACATTGCACTGTTGGGTGTCACTCTGCCAGTACAAGGTGTGCTGGGGCTGCTGGAGCAGCTGGAGAACCTGCCTCATGCTGTGACATGTAAACTGGAGGATTGTACAGTTGAACCACCCATTGAACATGGACAGGTCTTACACCGCCTGCAGGCATCAGCAAGCTTACAGCTTAGTGATTACAGAATTGGATTGGGAGGACAAATGACTTCTAAATGTTGGAAATAGAAGTGAACAGTAGTGTGGTGTATGTGATAACTGGGGGTGTGCTTGTGCTCAAGAAGGTGACTTGTTAAGTTTAACTCCAGACATCGCACTGTTGTGAGTACAAACATCTTACAACTACTAACTGGGGGTGTAGTAATAGCTTGGCAGAAAACAACTGTATGGGGTAATCAACAAAAAAACTTGTACATTTATACCATGGAGGGTACAAAGCAGCCATCTCTCAAAGGTCTCGAGGATGTTACAAACTGAATGTGCTAATATTGATCCTTATAGAAATTAATTGTTTTGATAAAGAAGTTATTGTTGGTGACTGTATACAATAGCCTTTTAGAGTGACATTGACTGTGTGTTCCAGAGATTGATTCTCTTGGCATTTGTTATTGATATCTAGCAACACGAAACGTCTGAATATGCAACATATTCTGACATATTCAGACCAACATGTTTAATAGATGTTAAATTTTCTACTATTTGAATTAATTTTAAAGGTGGATATTAGTATGGCATTGTTTGTATACACAGTGTGAAATCCTACATTGCTGTCCTTTTTTAATTTAATTGTATAATAGGGTAGTTTTCTTTACTTTGGGCTTAAAAAGAATATTAAATGCTATTAAAAGTTATGGCCTTAATATAAACTTATTGACATAAAATATGTGTAAATGTTAAGTTTATTTTACATTACTGTATGAATGACCAAATTCCTATGTTTCATTTCTTGAGAAATACCCTTTTCTGTTTATGTTTATCTTGGTGTTGTCTCCTTGGCTAGAAATAAAACAAACATCATCTTACATGACATTTTATTGTATTTTGTGCTTTTTCAAAATAATATATTTGTAATTTAATTTCTGTCTGATGATATTTCTTGTCCTGACAAAAACTTTGTTACTAATGAAGCACTTTTTAAAAAATAAATTCATCCCCACATTGAAGGTCACCTAAGGAGGGTGGGTCGGGGCAAAGGTCAATTAGGTGTCTGAAGCACAACTTTGTTACTTATATGGGATTTGCAAATAACTTCAAACAACTCATCCCCACATTAAGACAATGTTTCCATGTCTGTAGCTTGAAGGTCAATGTCATATGAGGAGGTTGGGTTGGGACAAAAAACTTTGTTACTTTTAATGGGACAAGCAAAAAACTGTTTAATATGTATGTACTTGTATCATTCCTTAGTCTGTTATTACCTTTGTGTCTGGACTACAATTTTGTTGCTGAGACGGCTTGCGATGAGTTCATTTTGGTTAAGTGTTTTTGTGTGCCTGCGTCTGGATTTGGCTTGTCTGTGACGCTAAAAATGGGTGGAGGGATATTATATATATATATATATATATATATTAATATTATTCGATACAAATGTTAGCCTTTATGAGACAGTGTCGCGCACAATAACCATTTTGATACCTCAAATGGTGTGGTCAAATAAAGAAGTCAAAGGTGAAAATTGTATGTGTCCTGACTCTTAATAATGGGGATCTTGATAAGACGGAGTGTAGCGTGCATACATCATTTTAATACATGAAAAGCTATGAGCAAAATTAGAAGTCACATGTCAAATTTGGTTAGAATAATGTTTGTCTGGACTCGCCATAAGCTGGCTTGTAGTAAAAGAACTTGGCACAATGAGACAAAGTGTTTCACGAAAGAATCACATTATACCATAAAAGGTGTGGTCAGACTTAGAGGTCAAAATT
>Ga0224511_10004645_pt1 | contig 10470 bp, 6 predicted proteins | sample SF_May12_sed_USG_2_FD_169988 | JGI IMG/M metagenome (GOLD analysis project Ga0224511, IMG submission 169988) | Sediment microbial communities from San Francisco Bay, California, United States - SF_May12_sed_USGS_8_1 | ecosystem: Environmental > Aquatic > Marine > Sediment | place: USA... | reverse complement strand
CCAAATCTCGTTCTACAATGATAATAGACTGCATCTGGAATATGCGGTTGAGAGTGACAATATAAATTAGAATAACCTCGCTTCGCAATCGACCCAAAAAAAATTAGTATAAATTAAACCATACATTTAAACAGATGTTTCAAAGTCGGTCCTACAATTTACTATAAGTATCTTTCATGTGTTCCTGGTGTGGATGGGAAAATCCATCCCGAGGGCGTAGTGCAGGATAGGCGGTGACGAGGCTTGATGGGGTGTAAGATGACATTTTCCAGCACCGGAAGTTGATGCGGAAATCCTTGTCCCATATGCAAGAAAGCTATATCAACTATATCCAAAGTACAAAGGTTCATTACAAACAGGAAGTTCGTTTTCTTTTGTATTTACGTTTTGCAAAATACCTATTAAACAGGCAAGCAATAGTTGCCTTTCGAAGACATTGGAAACATCTAAAGAAGTTTTTCCTGCCAATTTAAATAAAAAATGTTTAAAAAATGCAGAAATGGCAGACTGGGCCTTTATTGACCTTGGAAAAAGTAATTTTAATTTCTTTGCCAATGGTCTACAGTCTTCATTACATCTGCATCTGCGAGTTTAGTAAATATGACAGCAATTTATTGTCAAATGGCATGCAGTCTTGATCAATGGTGTTGATATGGTCTGCGGCTCGGTGATTCATTATAATCGAGGTTCAGCGATTTGCAGCCAACATTACTTGCTTATTATAATTATTTGTTTTACATCATTTTTTTTAGACCACAGCGGTAAAGAAAAAATACAATCATATCAGTAAAATAGTAAACACATGAAAAACATATTTGGTATAATATATTTACATTTTTCTTTCACACAAGTTGCAATTTCTCTTCTCCATACAATAAAATATCAAGTGATGTAGTGTCAAACTTATTTGTAAGACAGAACGTACTTACAAAGAACAGGTGAAACAAACAAACAGACAAACAGACAAACAAACAAACAAACAAACAACAAACAAACAAACAAAAACAAACAAACAAACAATTATTAAGAAGGCAATCAAAACACCACATTAGACACCACGATGTATAGCAATTATACTCTACAGAAACCATTGTAACGGGTTACATGTACGTGTGCCGTTTGTTCCCTTCGAAACAACAAGCTAACGTTATGTGGGTCAATATACCTAACCAGATATGTCTGCTTTTTCACACAAGGCATTTAGTACATACGCCCCATCATCAATCTTCATACCAAGAATATCTTTACATTATACTCAAGTAGAGATATAATGACATGTTAGTGCAGGCCATGTCTATTAGTAAAACAACTTAACATAGACCTCTAGTCACGCAGGTGTAACTATTGGGCATAAAAATATTCTAACAGTAATTTTTCAAAACCTGTTGTTTGGAACATGGTAATAACTATTAACCTCCATCAAAGATACTTTTTTGCGGTCTGTTTGTGTGACACATACACACCAAAACATTTTTGAAAACCTATATTTTATTGTTTCTGACGTTTCCAAAACCAATCTTGTGGTACCTTTACATGTACCCACTCGATTTGTCAATTCGTTGTTGGTATAGCTTAAAACCATTGCTCTTCTCGCCTTGTTGCGAGTCAATCAATACAGCAAGTTGATGAACAATCTCTGATTCTTAAATGGTACAATCTGATTGTGCTTTATATTTACAAGGATAATACAGACACACATGACTTGAAGCATGTCGAAAAAGAGGTTAGTTCGTCAAAAGATCCTCGTCAGAACACTTTGAGAAAGACACAGTAACCCACGGACACACAGGGATAAGTTTGTGCCAGGCAATTCACAAATTATCAGGATTTGGTAAAATTAGCATGTAAGGCTGTGCAAACACGCTAATCATTTTACAGCAACATTTTGATTCGATTAGGCTGGAACATCTGGAACACTACTGTATTTCTTTTATTATAAGAAGGCAACCAAGACATGTTGCAATGATGACTGCAAAATGTGATCATAATACAAAGCTTTAAGAGCCGTTCATAAAGAATGTATGCGACCATTGGAACCAAATAAAAGGTACACGTCTCAGGCTTAACTGCGTTATTCACGGATTGTTATATTATTTGCTGTCTTTTTCTGCTACTGAAAGCTACTTTGTTGTAAATTACCATGACATTTGAAATGCTAACACAATAATGGACAAATAAGGACTTGTCACGCAGTATACAGCCCTAGAGATTTCAACTTTAAGTCCACTGACATCAACACACTTCTGTGCAAAATAGTGCACAAATGTACAAGCAATAACAGATTACAGCATTATACTACGTCATGCAAACATGTCGTGTATGATACATACTCGGTTATAGTAAACTGGATTATAATATTTTATTCATTTACTTAGTATACTGTCATTTATACGAAAGGATTGTGTCGAACGATTGGTGTATATGGAATTTAAGCTGATTTGCCGAATATTTGAGGTACAATTATTATGTTTTGCAGTGTTGAATATAGGAATTGTAACAAACACATGAGAAAAAAATGAGAATATCCAAAGGAAGCCTAGCCGTTACAGGTTGTACTGCGTTTTGGACGAGGTTATAGTTTCGATGAAATAATGATCAACTATAAACAAACTAGATTAATAGTGTAAGTCAGACTCAAAAGTGCCATGTTCTGCGTATCTTTGGTTAATTTCTTCCACTAAATAAATGATTTTTTGAAGAAAATTCAAATATACATTATCAGGCGAATCAGCCATACAAAGCATTCAAATGGAGAGGTTTTATGTTTTGAATCAAAACTTCAATCTAGAACTTTGATTCCGTCTTTTTGTAGTCTTATAATAACAAGCGTGAAACATACATATACTCTGAAAGATGAACTAATATATCGATATAAAAATATTTTATGGATTCAGAAAATACAGGATATATATTGCCTTTAATAGGCACACTATCAAAGTCTATATTGATGATACACGTGAAGGTAAAACACAGAATGCACCCGAACATGGCTGCATCTTTACTGAACCTATAGAGAGACGTCGTAGGCAAACTACTGAAGATTATTAAGTAGACAGTGTTGCAGAATTGGTCTACTCGATGTTAAAATAAAGCGAATTTGTTATCGCTGAATATTGAATATGACAGTAGTTACATATAAATTACGTCTGCAGTTTCGGGTCACCTTAGGCAACACTGAAACTATCTGGTTAGAGCTTAATCAGGACAAGGGTATCTTACATGTATCTACTTTTGTTACTAGCTTTGAACAAGACATACATGTACACAATAGTCATTACCGGGAGACATTTATGTACGTATATAGTGTAGAGACTGTCAATGAAACAGGCAAAATACAGTACCTTTAAATAGCACGCATTTAATAGTTATTATTTAAAAGTGTGCTACTTCCTTAAACATTAGTTGAGCCCTGTCTCTTTATTGACAAAAAAACGAACAAGCATTCAACGTGTAAACATTAGTTTGATATAGTGTTACCAAATTAAATTAAAACAATTCATACAGTGCCTTTCACCAAACATCGAACATATTCTACCGACAGACAATCTCAGCCTAACGAGTAATCAATTCCTGTAATGGTTTATGTTGGAAGGGTTAATTCATACAATCGCCGTAACGATGCAACTGCTTGCAGTAAATTATAAAGTTTACGTTCATCAGACGCATAGCTCAGCATTTTGTAGTATTGGTGTTTCAAAAGAATTCAAAACTCATTGGTTATTAGACGCTCTTAAACTGCATTTTTGGGATAACGTAAATTTGAAGATTTTTTTCCAGAAAATGCTTTATTTGCAGGAAGACATTTACGAACGAATTATGCGCAGAACATGAAAATGCTGCTAGTGGCACATAATGTTTAGTAACAATGTCGTCAAATGTTGTATTTTATCATTATTTCAGCTACATATCTACCCCGTGACAAGCGCAGTATTCCAATAAATTCAAATTGTATATAAAAAGTGACGGCAATTTCATGGCATGATATAGCCCGACTAACCCAGTGCTAAGACAGTCCTCACGTTTTGCAAAACACAACGTCAAATTAGACGAGCCACCCTTTTGCAAGTCATAGACTAATGTATCACCAACATACCCCCACTACTAATCTATAGACCTTGAGCATAGTTGTAATATGTTTCTTTGCCAATAGTCTACAGTCGTAATTACTTATAATGCTTTATTTGTGAGTATAGCACGTAATTATGACATATTTATGTCTATGGACATCCGTTTGACATTAGGCACAATCTTGTACACGTAATGTTATCGATTTCTTCGTGTACATAATTATTTTGATTTATATTGATCATAGTGCGCAGATTCAAATGTCTCGAATATGACAATTATTCTACATTTAACACAAGGTCTTAAATTACATTTAAATGATAATAAGGGATTGAAAACGCACGTTTTTTTATGCCTACTGTTTGCATTTTCTTAACCATAATCACCCGAACTTAGACATTTGAAAAGGACATAGAAAATGTAGGTATATGGAATGAACATTACTTAGAGTTAGGTATTTCTGTATGTTTTCAATCATTTTTCAATACAGGTGCTTCACAATGTACGAATATAAATGTCGGATGGCAAATCCAATGTTACCTTTTTAAATACCTAATTGAGTGTGTTTGCCAGCAAAAAACGCACTACCCGACATATCAACTTTCCGAAAAACTTTAGACAACATACTAGATATTACAAAGACCGTTTTATTACATATACTCTTGACAAAATGTTGTCTGATAGGCAGACAGCGTGAAATTTATTAGCCAAAGATGTAATGCAGCATATACAAATCTTCTTGACATAAGACATCAGATAAGAAAGATTGTCATGTGATCATTTTTCGTAGAACGACCTTTAATGTGCAATACATATAGTCAGTCTCTAAAACTATTTGGAAATATTGATTCTATGGGAAATTTTTATTTTCGGTAAAACAAAAGCATCGACTTGTAATTACAAAAAATGTAATATATATATATAACTTTTAACAATATTTGAAACTATGTTTATTAATGTGTGTACAAATTCTTGTTCTCTTTGTTTCTTCTTTGTTTCTTTGGTATCTGATTTTGATTGAACGTGAATATTTTGTAAAATACCCTAAACTTTTCTCTGCCTACATGGTCTAGACATATTACCATCTTTTTTCATACTGAAAAAATTGAACAGTTGCCATTCTGTCTTTATCATTAACGACTGTTCACAGAAAAACACTATCCATAGCCAATGTTTGCTTTTACCAATTAGATATTATTATCTTGTTTCTTCAATTAAGTGCTTTCCTCCACGGAAGGAAATTGTCCGGTATATCGTGGTAAATACGTTTGGTTTGTGCTTATTTGGTTTGATATGAAGACGTTGTAACAAAGATTTTGTCACACATTATTTTACGACTATTAGTCAAATTACTTATATTTAGTCTGAAAACTCGTCGCCGACCTCACTTAAGCATAATCAGTGCAGTGTACATATACATACGCCAGTAACCGACAACAAGCCTGCGTACTGGAGTCAAAACAAAACGACAAAACGTCAAATTAATATTAGAAAAAAGGGAAAGTCCTATGGAAGCATAGCTTGTATAGGTGTTATAGCAGCCCCGAGTTTATTGAAGTTGTTCATCAATCGCAATGAAAGATGCCACATCACGGACGCCCCCTACCGCATGAGCTACCGGATCACGCTTTACGTCCCAAGGTATGCGACAGAGATTTTACTGGAGGAGGTTGTGTTGGTCATATAATTGAAAAAGTAATATATTGAAAGGGGTTCTCTATCCATCATTCGTTAACCTTATTGTGTGCATACATGTATATCTAAAAGTTTCCATTGTGTATAAAACAATATTGTTCTCTTTGTTTCTATAATGATCTATGAAGTTCATTTTAAAATAGTTTCTTTTGTTGCACACTTAAAAAGGCAGCATGGCCATATTTAACAAATGAATGATTGACTGTGATGCAACAAGTGGCATTGAGCATAGAGTTTGCGGGAAAATATTATAAGAATCAATTTTGAACTGAATGAATAATTACATGTGCTACCATCTATAACGTATAATAGCACTGGCTAGTGATAACAATAATTTTCGGTAACTTGAATGAACACTTAATGTAAGCAAAATAGTGTTTAAATCATCAACGTTAACGGAAACACTGCGCGGCGCGAAATACTGCATCATGTTATCTCTATTAGAGATAACCAGCATTTGACAAACTGCAGGCAAACCAATTATGCTTTCAAAAGCGACACTGACAAATTGCCAGAAGGTCTAATTAAAACCCAATTTAGAAAAGGTTAACTAAACCCTTTATTACAAAATCAATCGACAAGTTAACCACATAATTGAGAAAAACAACACCTTTTTCAAACCATTGTAATTTTTAACTATGTTTAGGCTATGCAATATTTGACATATATGAAAACATGAACACAAGAAGCGAGTGATTTGATATTTAAAAATATCAATATCACATAAAGTTACACATGTTTACACGGCAATTAAAATTGATAATCTAAAACATATTATCATTGATGTACAACAGTTATAATATTATAAAATAAAGAAACTGCAAGAACGGTTTGCGTGTACAGTTTTGTCCTATCCAAAAACACAAAATATCATCATGTGGGTCAATACACTAAATCAGGCATGTCTGCTAATTTTAGACCAGGCCAGCAATAAAAGGAAAAGGACCAGACAAAATGATCAATCTGCCTTAAACGCTACCTAGCAATCAACTAGATATGTGATTCAGAGTAGATAGTTTTCCATAAGTGCACATGGCATAGAAATCTCTGGTTATGTGACGTTAATATTGACATTGTGTCAGTAATAACGTCACATAAATCGTTCACGTTCAAGTTCCACACCGTGCACTCAGATTATCCGAACACAGAAGTACTATAATTTGTATGCTGCATTTAATACAAACCCATTTCGAATGCGTAAGAAAAGGCTTCTATGCATGTGTACTAATAGTAATCGATTGAATTTAAAATCACGAAGATTATACATGATGTGTCAATGTCAATGTAAAAGACCTTATGTGTTTATTATCGTGTTAGCAATTCAAATGTCATGGTAATTTACAATCAGAGAGCTTACTGTTTCATGAACATACAAACAACAAAGAATAACAATCCGATACAACAAAAAAGAAAGATCAAATAATGTCTGACAGAGCACAATCCCCGACTGCGGCCTTGATATGTAGTGTTATGGTTTAAGTAATGCAATCTTTTTAATTTCAAGGTTAAGGTTAAGACAAGACATTTTCTCAAAGGTATTTCAAAATGTGCATTTAAAGGATCACTGGATCGTAAAAGAGTACACAATACACAGATACGCAAAACTGTAATCCCCTCCCTTTCTGTGCCTTTCTTTTATTCGTGTGATTAGCTTTATCACTCTACGCTTTATTTTGTATATACAAGGCCAACATATCACCTGTCAATGATTATCCTATATTTTTAAAATAAAAATGAACATTTACTGGTATAAATGATCATGATTAACAGTTGGGGAACTAAAATGTTTTTTATTCTTATTACTTACATCCATCATGCTCTATAAAGATTATTTTTTTTGCCCGAGCGTAAAAGAAATATAACACTCATTTGTTAGTGTAATATATGTACATGTTTGTCTTTCGAAAAGTATCAAATGATGTAGAGTCTTTGAACTCTTATTTGTAAAACAGAATATACTACACTATTGTTAATAGTGATGTTGGGTTAAAACTCAACAGAGTTAGCAACTTTTATATGTATCGATATAAACTTAATTCACATTAAGTTAAAAATGCTGTAACAAACGAACGAACGAACGAACGAACGAACAAAACACGACAGTTTACATTTAGTGCATTTGTTACGTACAGAACATTTTTAACGGGTCACATGTATGTGTGCCGTTCGTTCTCTTCGAAACATCAAGGTAACGTAATGTGGGTCCATATTTCCTAACCAGATATGTCTGCTTATTTTACTCTAGGTCAACAATACAATAAGAAACACATGCTCAATCATCAATCTTCGTACGGAGAATATTTTTACCGTGTACTCAAAGAGAAGTGTTATAAAGTGCAGGTCATGTTGCGTATTGGTACACAACTTAACATAGTGACCTCTAGTCACGCAAGGGTAACTTAGTTGGCATAGAAAGACATTTTAAGAGATTCCTGTAGGATGGAACTATTATCCGCCATCAAACGGACTTCCATGCGTTGTGTTTGTGTGACATACAAACAGAAATATTTCGAAAATCTTTAATTTGTTTAAACTTACGTTTTCAAAACTTTCTTGTGGTACGTTTACATGCCCCGTTTTCTTGATTGAGTATCTTGTTTCTAAACTTCAATTTATCCTATCTGTTTATCTGGAAGAAGCGCTTCTTGTTGAAAAGAACAACCAGTACTGTGTGACGGTTGTTCTGTTCAAGCACTCCATAGATCATTACAAGTTTCCGAATACATGCACGCCAGCACTGATGAGTTGAAGCCACCAGGATCGCCATTTCCGGCGATACGCTTCAGACGTGATATTAGCTGTTATTGTTATCGCTGAATATGAGAATAGTTTCATTACGTTTGCACCTACGCTTGATCTTTGGCAATCATGGAACAGTCTGGGTAAAGCTTAATCAGGACATAATCTTTAATGTGTAGCTAGCGTTGAGCAAATATGCATAGTTCCGCAAAACTTAACACGTGGTCTAGTCCCTTTTTGTGGATGAGATGTTGGTCCACAGAAGATAAGTGTGTATCAAGGATAATTGGATCGTTAAGGACTACTCGATGCACATTTCCGCAAAACTGTAATTCCCCCCCCCCCTGTGTACAGTCCTTTTGTTCGTGTGATAAGGTTTATCACAAACAGCAAGTATGCTTTGTTTTGTATTTACTAGGTCAAATTGTCACCTGAAATCATAATCCCTATCCAGTTGATTAAAATTGACCATGTACTGTTTTAAATGATTATGATGGACAGTTGAGGAATTGTCCATGAGCTTAGACATAAACACAAAAGTCAATAACGGTAAGAATATATACCATATATAGTGTAGTGAATGTCAATGAAAAAAAGGCAAATTTTAATACGTTTAGATAACACGCATCAAAAACTAATGTTTCGAACTCTGAAGATTCCCTTAAACAACGAGTCAGCTTTATCAAAAGTATTTAAGCCCTGCCCCTTCATAAACAAAATACTAACAAGCATTGAACTAAAACAATGTATTAAGTTATTTTTCATCAAACATAGAAAAAAACTAACAACAGACAACCTCAACTTAACCAGTAATCAATTACAATAATGGTTGGTGCTGGGACGAGTTAATTCAGACAATCACTGTAACGATGCAACTGCTTGCGGTAAACAATAAATTTTAAGTTCATCAAACGCAGCTGTATTTTTTGTGTAGTATTGATTGTTTAGAACAATTCAAAATTCACTTGTCATTAAACACTCTTAAAACTGCTTCTTGTGATAATGTCAATTTGTTGAAATTTGTTTTTCTTTTCTTGAAGAAGTATACTTATTATTCACCATACATGACCATTTTGCTAGTGGCATATAATATTCATTAAAAATATCGTCGAATTATTGTATTATATCATTTATTTTATCGAAAATTCTACCTGGTAACAAGTGCAGTATATTTCTCCCAATCAATTGAAATTTTTTTTATTAAGCGACCGACATTGGACGGCTATTTTATAAGGTGTCTATATAAAGGAAACGTCTACGTCTAATATGTATGGCCCGGATAACTTAATGCGTAAGGAAGTCCTCTCATTTTGCAAAATACAACGTCAAAACAGACGAGCCACACGTTTGCAAGTCATACACTAGTGAAACACCAACATGCCACCCACTGCTAATCTATAGACATTGAGCATAGCGGTAACCTTTTTTTGGCAATAGTCTACAGTCGTAATTACATATATTGCTGTATTTGCGAATGTGGCATAACTTATGACAGACGTGTAGACATATTTATATGTCTATGGACACCCGTTTGGCATTTTGCACAACCTTGTACACGTTATGGAGGTGGTCGGTTTCTATGTTTATATTTTTGCATTATGATTATTGCAGTGCACATATTCAAATGTCTCTTGTGTTAGGTGTTTTAACATGGTTTCAATCATTTTTATACTGTTGCTACGAATATGAATGTCTGATGGCAAATCCAATTTAATGTTTATAAAACTACTAAGTGAATTTGTTTGCCATGCCAAAGCAAAGCTTTCAGACAACCTAGTAGAAAAAACAAAGACCGTATTTATAATATATATTCTTGATACAACGTTGTCTGATAGAGAGTCAAATAGAAATCTATAAACCAAGATGTTGCGACTGAACAGTTTTCTTTGTGTTCTCTTACAAACAGTTTCTTCCTGTCGTATATGATTTTGATTGTACGTAAAATGTTCGCATATAGTGCCCTACATTTGA
>Ga0224511_10004644_pt1 | contig 10471 bp, 6 predicted proteins | sample SF_May12_sed_USG_2_FD_169988 | JGI IMG/M metagenome (GOLD analysis project Ga0224511, IMG submission 169988) | Sediment microbial communities from San Francisco Bay, California, United States - SF_May12_sed_USGS_8_1 | ecosystem: Environmental > Aquatic > Marine > Sediment | place: USA... | reverse complement strand
TTAACTATAATTATATCTATATTCCTTTTAAAACTAGGCACTTCTGTCACCAGCCTGTGATGTTTTTTTACACACGGAATATTTTTGTACTTGGGATTCTCCTTTTTACCTCATTAAACATAATTTCTATTATTTTGTTCATTTTAAATTGACTCGGGTAAAGAGAGTCCATGCATTGTTTTAGTTTTTCTTCTCCATAAAGGTTGAGTAAGTGCGAGATTTGCAGCTACGGAAAACTAGTTTTAACCCCCAATGGAAGTCATTGACAGTGCCAAGGCGGTCACTCAGCATTTGTTAGAGGACTCATTTATTAATAAGAAGGAAAAAAAGAAAGATTAGAATATTATAACAGTTTATGTAAAATAGTCATTATGTTGTTCTTGTGTTTCTAATTATGCTGTGTTTTTGTATAGGTCATATTGCCATTGCACCCTAAAATTTGACCACATGAACACCTCTTCATTTATAAATTAAATTAAAACTGGCTGGGGATTTGGTTAACTCAACGATTTAAAAAAAAACCCATAGAATACCACATTATTAGGCAGCTGGATATTTCGTTGTAGTGGTTTGTTTTGTGTTTTTTGCAAGGACAACATAAGTCGATTTTCCAATGCCAAGCCAACTGGGTATTCCGTTATCGCTGAGTATTCACATTTTACTATGAATGTTTCAATATTGAAAAAAATGTAAATATCCACTGCATTGCCAGCTGGTTTTTCTGGTGTGCTATGTATTCCAATCTTATTTATAAAAGAGCGACGTATTAAGCTTACGTTATAAATACACCTTGAATTATGTATCCCCCCATGAAATGGGCAGACATATTGTTTTTAGCTCCGTTGTCTGTCTGTCTGGCTGTCTGTCTGTCCGGCTGTCTATACATTACGCTTTCGTGTCCGCTCTATATCTTTTGAACCCCTGGTTGGATTTACAAATAACTTTGCACAGATGTCAAGTATGATGAGTCGATGTGCAGTGCTTATGTTTGACCAAGGTCGGTTTAAGGTCAAGGTCACAATCTAAGATTAAACATTGTATGACTGTATTTCGTGTCCGCTCTTTATCTTTTGAACCCCTGGTGGGATTTACAAATAACTTTGCACAATGTGAAGTATGATAAGACCATGTGCAGTGCCTATTTTTGACCAAGGTTGGTTCAAGGTCAAGGTCACAATCTAAGATTAAACATTGTATGACTGTATTTCGTGTCTGCCCTTTATCTTTTGAACCCCTGGTGGGATTTACAAATAACTTTGCACGAATGTTAGCTATAATGAGACGATGTGCAATGCTTATGTTTGACCAAGGTCAGTTGAAGGTCAAGGTCAAAGTTTAAGATTTAACATTGTATGGCTGTATTTGGTGTCCGCTCTATATCTTTTGAACCCCTGGTTGTATTTACAAATAACTTTGCACGAATGTCAGCTATAATGAGACGATGTGCAATGCTTATGTTTGACCAAGGTCAGTTGAAGGAGGTCAAGGTCAAAGTTTAAGATTAAACATTGTATGACTGTATTTTGAGTCCGCTCTTTATCTTTTGAACCCCTGGTGGGATTTACAAATAACTTTCCTGAACTGTTAGCTATGATGAGACGATGTGCAGTGCCTATGTTTGACCAAGGTCGGTTCAAGGTCAAGGTAACAAATTAACCCTCTTTCCAATGTTGCACATGGGGTATTCATCACCTTCTGTGATAGCTCTTGTTTACGATTTCACCGTCCTCTACAAAAATTTGATTCCATCCAGTGACATACGGGGGAGACATGATTGCCGTCGTTTCCAAAAGCACCCGTCTAGTTGAATTTGTGTTACAACGTCGTACACATTCAAGGTGATGTCGAAGTAGACTGATCCCTTACAAAAGTACGACAGTTATGGCATACCTCCAAACACAACTGCACTGTGCCTGCTTAAATGTTACTGGAGTCTATCAACCACTCAATTTATATATACAAAATCAATCGATCTACCGCCTTATTATTCAATCAATCGTTGTAACAATCAGTTAAGTAAATTGTTGTGTATGGCATGACCTTCAGAAGTGCAAAGTGACATTTTATAACTGAAGACTAAGTAAAATTTAACATAAATAATTTCTCGTAAAATCCATGCCTGTACTGTTTTTAAGATGCAGTGATAAGTAAACAAGCATATTTCAATTAAAAGGCATAACATATATAGAAAGCCCACGCTAAAAAAGCATAATGGTGAAATTAATGAATCTGCTACATCATTATTACTCCAAAAACAGCATTACTCTATTAACATTAGAAATGTTAATAAAATGGTAATAGACGAATCTTAAATTACCGTCAAGTTGTGAAGGTTCTATAATTCTAAGAATTCAAGTCTTACAGTGTGGGCTAATAACTATATACACAAGATTTCTTCTGCTATTTTAGCATCTAAAATACTTAATTAAACTAGCAATGATGATATTTCGTTTTGTTAAATGCATTGTTTGTCATTTATGTGTACGAAACATAAAAAAGGAAACCAATTAAAAGTCCGAAAAAAGAGTAAATGACACATTCAGGACAAATAAGGATTTGAGAGACGTGGAACGCTTAACATCGTGACAGAGACGACATTTACAACATGACTGTTGCTGCTACCTGTAGACACGAACACATTTCAATATCATACCTTAGATGGCACATTACGTGACAACGATTTAGTTTTACACAATAGTGTTGACTCCAGATATACCCTCTCATTATCATTGTCCATTGTATTTCTGTTATTTTGTATCATTCTGTGTATGTTTTCTGCCATCTGCCATTTGTGTATGTACAATGTATATATTGTAAAATTGCCGCATTGGGTCTATGACCTTCTGGTATTGATATCCAATAAACAACATTAAATGTTTTGCGTTCAGTTACAGTTACGTGTTATTTTAATTTATTCAAAATGAAAAAGAAAATCTCGCACGAAGAAGCTTTCAATGAGTTTTATGTCTCATTTGAACTCGGCAGACAGGAGGGCGTTGTTTACTGTAGACATAAACTAGCTCGTTAGTCTCAGATGGTAAAAATATTGGCAAACAAAAATATTGCACTGCGTTGAATGAATAAAACAACAAGCAAATCAACCCCGTTCAAGGATTCTTTGAAATTAGACACTCCCTCAGTATTATTCATGAGGTTCACAAAGTTTAGTTTATGCAACCGGAAGTAAAACATAGACACTAATTAGCAAAATGTCAAAATAAAATATGTAGACCTTTTAATGTTCTAATGTTTGGGAGTGTACTAATGTGCCAATAACAAGGGGTTTTCTTTTTCTCTAAACATTGCCATATATGGTAGGTAACTAAATGTAAAATACATTATAAACACGCATTTTAATAAATAAAATATGTAATAAGCAACGTCATTTATGGAAACGAGTTCGTAGATATCGCTTATGGATATATTAGTCACCTGCAAAAGTAAGTCGTCATTCTCCAAGAGTGCAATTTAAAAAAGCTATTTTGTTTAAGTCATTTATTAATTAAGATTACTCAAATAGAAATGTAACGAGCAATAGTTAAAAACAAAAATCCAAATTCAAACTTACTTTAGCTAATTTTAATCTAACTGTAGACTTTATCTATTTTAGCTCTTTCCATATTGTCTAATTTTACCTCGATTAGCTCAGTCGGTGAAGCAACGGACAAAAAATACGAGGGTCATTACTTCGAACACCACAGGTGGTGAAGCAACGGACAAGAAATGCGAGGGTCATTACTTCGAACACCACAGGTGGTGAAGCAACGGACAAGAAATGCGAGGGTCATGACTTCGAACACCATAGGTGGTGAAGCAACGGACAAGAAATGCGAGGGTCATGACTTCGAACACCACAGATAGCGGCACACGTGTTGCGTGCTGGCCGACAATGGGCAGATCCGCAACTGTCAATCATGATCATTTATTACAGTGCATGGTCAATTTTAATCCAATATATTAAGATTATATTGTCAGGTGACAATCTGACCTAGAAAACACAAAAGAAAGACCGCTTCACAAGATCAAAGAAATTCTACCGCATTGGACGGAGCTTGCAATTTTGCGGAACTGATGCGGAATATTTGAGAGTTTCGCTTTCTTCTTTGCTTTCGGTTATGGTCATAAACACAAGTAGCAAATGTTAGAAAGATGCGTTTATTTGTCAAATATTGTGTATTTTGACCTGCAAAATACAGAAAAGTAAAATACTACATCACAACCGATTTTTGTATAAATATAATAACAATACAAAAAAGTAGATAAAAGTAAACACAAGTTGATAAAGTTTAGCTAGGCGTCCGTATTTTAATTGCGCTGTTGTTAGTACATGTGTAAAATTTGAAATCTTACTTAAATAATACGACACATATTTCATGAAACAGAAACTTATATCTTGTTAAAAAAAGCTTAGGCTACACAATTAAAAGTCTTCACATGTTAAAGAATAAATATGCACGGGGGTGGTCTATATGTCTGCATTATGCATGTATGGTTGTGATTTAACGACAAAGTAAGGATGGTGCCACATAATTATCTTGAATCGTTACTGTAAAATAGGATATTTCCAAAAAACATGTACAATTCGCTTTGTTCCCATAATCAAACCCAGTTCAATTTTTTTTTCAAAGTACAATATTGTTTACGTGTATAATGGCAAACTAGCAAAAGAAAGACTGTCTATTGGTAAACGATAATCAAATAATATGCGTTTCCCGCATGATTTGATGGTATGGCGGACGTTCGTCTCATCTTCTGTTGTTCGGATACGTCAGCTTGAACTGGTTGAACTGCTGATAACTCTGCAATATATTGGCGCATGGAAAGTAACAATCATAGTTTAACATAACGTAGGTAAGTACTTACAGGTATGTTGACACGTGCATTTTGATAAAATGCGTTATTGTAAGAAAAACAACAACATTAAGAATGAAAACTGTTGCTTTATTCGGATGTGTTTGTGTACCACTGAAGACTTTATTTATAATACTTACATGACGACAGCCATTGAAAGCAGTGGATATGTAAGTCTATTCTTCAATTGTTTATTTGTTCATAATTGCAAGTATGTATTACAAGGAAATTTATTGAATGACAACCACAGAAACACAGAGAAAATTGACAATTTTATTAGTGATATAGCAATTATTTTAAATATTAATTTTAAAGAAATAAGATTTCACCAACCTTGTTATTAATAAAAATCAAACTATTTACACTAAGTATAGCTTTCCGTTTCTTAAAAAGACATGCGAAATTATTAACTGATTAAATTACATTGTATATATCATTTACATACACATACGTGCAATTGTCATTTTTTAAATGTCAGTACTAATTAACTCTAATAATGCAAAAAATACAGCCTAATATATAATTAGACATTGAGGTTCGCCTGTACCTTTGAAGTTCATGTGCGCCTTATTGTATACATTATACACGTTGCTATGATAATTATTTTTTTTATTTTTTAATTCAAATTATTATTATGGATAAGATATGTGAATTACATACTCTTTACACAAAATATTAATTAGCAAAATAAATGTCAAGCTTTTGTGATGATATGATGTTTTCAGTCGTGCAATTAAATACTTAAAATTGAAAATAACAATATAATAGTATTAATTAGGTAGGTAGGTTTATCACTTAAATGCAAGGATCGCAGCTAAAAGCATTAGGGGGAAATAAATCTAGAACCAAAATTTAATCCTCAGTTCTACTGTTCTCATATTTCCAAAAAGGCCTACAATATAACCTACCAAAGAAAATATCAACGAACATACTGTTTTTGTTGTTGTTGTGTTTTTGGGGGAAGGGGGTCTTTTTTATTGTTCTCTATTTTCAATATAAAATGAGGAGATGTTCAAAGAAAAAATGTTGCAAATAATGTAGACAGGTTATGTTTAAGGACACCATAACAAAATGGCTATTTTCAAATATTTACACCTCTATTTCCATTGCTTCAATATCCTTTACCGGACGAATGAAGTTCATTCCTCGATGAACACCGTTAGTCTTATCACCGCGCAAAGGTACGGAAAACACTTATGACGTCAGGATTTCCCCGCTATTTTTAGAATGTTGCTATTTTAAGATAGCTTCTACAAGATGTAAGGCTATTCTTATAGCCTCCCCAAACAAATTTCGTATTTCTCAATACAGACGTCTACTTTAGTTGATTACTAGTTGTTACGCAGTTTATGTATAGTTTAATCAAAATACGTTTACAAGTACTTAAAAGTATTCAACCGTTCAAAAAGGGGCACAACCGTTGCAAAACAAACTCGCACTGTGACGTCATTCTACTTCTACCGGAAGTAAACATGATGCAGCTGTTTTGACAGTTTCTCAAAACTTTCATCAGTCTTTGCTGAAGGAAATACGGTGCTATATTGGTTATACATGATAAAAAGTCTTAATGTAAGTGGAGATGAATTGTTGAATACAGTTAAAATGTAATTGTAGCGTCGACATTACATAATTAATGCAATAGATTTTTACTCATTTTAAATTGGATGGGACTTCATGTAATGAGGCATTGAACTATATCGGCGAAAAAAAATTAATTGTCCTAGCATGGTTGTACATGTATTCTTAAACATGTTGTTAAAATATTACCATGCGCACAACATTCATCACTGTCCATTCTATCCAATTTCAAATAATCGACTTGGATTTTGCTTTCCACTATTGAAAGGTAAGTTTTTGATTATTTTTAACATTTTAGGGGAGAAAATGGGAAGAGCGTAAATAAAATTCTTTTAACTAATCAAGCAAGCCTTACCGTGACAAAGTTGCCACCGTGACGTCGCGTGGCGCCAGTGAACCATCCGGAGTTGGTCATGTTGGTGGAGGCGACGGAGTCCTCCATCCGGAAGTGCAGCACGCCGTAGTCCTTCCAGACGGGCCGCTGCAGCGTCACCAGCCCGATATGGTCCGCGATGTCGCTGTTCGGCACAGCCACCGTGTACAGGCGCAACTGTAGGGGAAGGGACAGGGGATCAGCGTGAAAGGGTACGATGTGTCATTTAATTTCTCATTTCAGTATGCTTTATATTCGAATCTTCACTATACATGACCGAAGTCGATTCTACATAATACTGACATAAAATAGGGGTGTGCGATATTACCCGTATATCGATATGTCCAAGTGTGCGATATAAGATCGAAATATCGATATATCGATGAAAAACTGTTTGTATCTTTTAATTTTAAAGCCAATATTGTTTAGTTTTCAGCTATACGCGTACAACAAATACTTTGCTAGATATGCCCATATATACTAATGGAGTTATAAAATAATCTTCACAATAGTCAGTGTAGTAAGCATACATTTATTTGTAAAGGCTTTAAGTAACTGGAAATGCACCGTGTACGAATATTCCTAGTGAAAGGGACCAAGTGCTTAAATCAACACAGTGGCGACCATTATACTAGTATTTGGTTACATTATCGTACTCTTGTAGTGATGCTGCTTTCTTTTGGTTGTTTTCAGTTGATCTTAGGCCACTATTTGGTGTGTTGACAAAATAGCCTCCCTCCCCACCAAAAAAAGTTGTTTTTGTCTTTTAATATGAATTGAAGAGATGTTCAAAGAAAAAGTGTTGCTATGGCAATTGCTCATAACTCTTTCAGTCATCCTCTACATGAATTTTACCTAGCTTTTTATGAAGTTCCCTTTGGTATTCAGATTACTCAAAGAAGGCTGACAAAATCAATAATACATTTTTAAGAACTATTCCTATAAAATTAAGACAACACTCGTGGTATCATATTACAATACGTGTTTGAATATTGCATTAAATCACACACAAACATTTGGGGCTGTGATAGCCAACAGTAACACTGAACTAGGTTTTCGAAAAAAAATTATTCTCGTAAAAAATAATATAAACTAAAGAAATGTACATAAACCAACACGCAGAACACGCAGAAAAATACGAACCTCATCGATGGATCCCTTAAAGTATGTTCCATTCTGTTCTCCAATACGCAGCGTCAAGTCGTTCGTATACCCAACAATCGTCTAAACAACAAACAAAGCATTCATAAACATGTCCATGTAAATTAAACAAGCTTTGTCAGGTTACATTTCTGTCAGACTTTTGATATTAAGTCTTTTACTTATAATTATTTTAACTAATTTAATTCATTCAGAATTTAGTGGGTTGTAACATATTGTTAAAGCGACCATTCTAAAAAAAATCATTTTTTTGCGGAATTCTTGACATTGCAATCCTTTTTTGATGGACATAATTTAATTTACAATAAAACATAAATATGAAATCATATGCAAAGATCACTATAGAAAGCTCACCCAGTTAACCATGGGGACGTCACTAGTCGAGGCGCTAACCGTTCCATCAATAAACACGTCCAGCGTCTGATCTGGAGTGATAAGATTGATGCTTTAAGGGATGGTCCTTAATAAGGTCAATTTAATATTCATGTACACACACACACTATGCCTTATGTCACCTTATAATATTTTTTAATAAAGATCGATGTATAATCGACTAACCGGTATGCTAGTTTTTAACTAAATGTATTTATCAATTAGCATTTTAAGGAAACCAAAACAGTTTTAACAGTTTAATGCATACTGTGTCAACACATATGTAAATGGTTACAACACAATCGCTTGTAAACAAACACATTTAAACTTAATCCATACACATATTTCATATCTAGTTTCGTCAAACCTGCAATGCTGTGTCGGAAAATGACGTTATGCCACGTGTCAGCAGTAAGGGGAGACGCGGACGTGACGTCGGTGTCGCCATATCGGCCGTGCACGTTTCCGTCCTGTATGGAGAGGCACAAGGACGCGTTTGTCGTGCACAACACGGGGTAGGGTCCGGCAGTGTAGCCCGTGTCCAGCTTCAGCCACGCCTCTATTGTGAAGCTGCGGGTAAAATAAGTCAATATAAGCCCACAGTGTTCATTGTGAGCATGGACATTGACAAAAAGTTCTCTCCATAAAACCATAATGGCTATTGGAATATGTTCGTTTTGTAGATTGCACTTGCTAGATTTGAAAAAAAACGCTAGATGAAAGAACTTTTCCAATTCAGCATAAATTTAGAGAAAAAAATCAATTTATGGCCATAGGACAGAATCTCAGTTTACCTCAATTTGTGTGCGTGTCTAGTTTGCATATTGTGTCACAATTTATTTTAAATCAGAGATGTAACTTATCTTTTTTATCTTAGGCACATGTGATAATTATATTTTTAGACAATACATTACGGGCTCTAATATCGTGTATATTGGTACGTACCCTAATTATACATTGTAGTAATAGTCACGGACGTTAATTATATGTTGAGTACGTAGAATAAAATATGAACGACAAGGAATTTTAACATGTTAACATAAGACTTTAATAACTAAACAATCTAAAGCAAACAGAATTCCATGCCTGATCATTATCTGATGCTTACCACAAGGTAACCGGCCTTATTCTGTTTGACGTTAGTTATTACCACAGTGTAATGAGATATGCACAACGTACTTGATAAACAAATCGTCCAAGTTAAAAAAAGAAGCGCGCAAACAGTTCTTTTTGCAGGTTATAGGCATTTAATCTTTAAAAATTTAATGCAGCTATAAAATGAACTATGTCACTATTTTTGCAGTGCAGTGCAGCACGCCGTAGTCCTTCCAGACGGGCCGCTTTTTTTTTTAACCTAAGACTAGAGTCTAATATACGAGCCCTCATGTACTGATATATGGTTGCAGAATCATCGCAAGATTTACTTGACAGGTATAACACATCAGCAACCCGGCGTTTTATACATTTGTTGTAAAAGAGAAACTTAAAACACAAAAATAAGAAATGTCGCTGGATATCTGATCGATCACGTTGCAGTTACACAACCATCAGCCAAGTTTCAAACTGACATTACCCAGATGTGATTCAAAACTGTAAAGTTGCCTTAATTTACATTATTTAAATTTCTCTGACATCGAATTATCTCTGCTGTGTGAAAGCTCACGTTCGCCCACCTCACGTCCATATTCATGGCGGTTAGATCTCCTAACGTCACGTAGTCGTCAATGCCGTCGAACGCTAGCGCCATATTTACGTGCTCGCGACACTCGACGCGCAGATTGGCGTAGATGACGGGGAAGAAGCCGAACTGCAGGACACCCACGCGTCCACCGGAAATGGCTCCGTCATACACGGCACCCGAGTCCGTCATAAGCGTGGTGCCACGGTACACGCGCACGCTTTAATAGAAGAAAAATAGTTTTAGATAAAAAACGAGGGCCACAAAGGGTCTCATGCCGCTCACCTAAAAGAATGTTGCTGATTTTTTTTCATTTTAGAATCAAATGTTTACGGCAATACAGGTATTGACTGGACTTTCTTTTGCCAGACTGCTGTGTTTATGTATTGAAAAGGATCCATACACATGATAAATGTACACTTTGCTTCAAACGTTACTTTACTTGATGTATCCGGTAG
>Ga0224511_10004643_pt1 | contig 10471 bp, 8 predicted proteins | sample SF_May12_sed_USG_2_FD_169988 | JGI IMG/M metagenome (GOLD analysis project Ga0224511, IMG submission 169988) | Sediment microbial communities from San Francisco Bay, California, United States - SF_May12_sed_USGS_8_1 | ecosystem: Environmental > Aquatic > Marine > Sediment | place: USA... | reverse complement strand
CTTTTTCGGTCCACTTCTTTCGGCGAGAGACCGAAATCTCGGCTTTACAGTCTTTTATCTCGCCGAAAAGAAGGGGCCAATTCTCCTTCACCAACTCTACAAGCCGGAGCTCGGAAGGCTCGCTCCAGGCTGGAGACCAAACTCCCCGCAGTGATTACTTCCCTTGACAGTACATTAAAGTAGCAACGCGTGACGTAATCGCTGTGAGGAGATTGGCTGGAGACTTGACATTTGCAGCTGTCACGTCTGCCATCTTGAAACTACGAACGCGCTCGAGCGCGCACCTGCCAACGTCACCAAACAGCACAAAGGCCGCTTAAATCACCGAAATAAATTATCACAGCTGAGTCTGAGTTTAAAACTGTTCGTGAATACCGTTTTGAAAATCCACTCGGGGAAGTCTAAGTCTGAGTTCAAGTCTAAGTCTGAGCTTGAAATTATTATTTGTGAATATGGGCTGTACACATGTTCAGTCTTTTAACATAAAAAACAAAACACAAGGGGAGAAAAATAATGAGGAAATTTACAATAACTTATGTTGCATTTTGTATTGAAACAATAAAAGTGTTGACAAAGTCATCTTATTATGGCAATATAAACTTATTTAAAATGTAAGCAAAGGATTAATAAAATACATGTAAGTTATAACAAGATTATTGGTATATTTCTATCTCAAAGAAATGCCAATATAAAATTGTAGAAGCACATTTATTTTGCAAAAAAAACAACAATACAATAACGAGGCATTTCAATAAATTTAAAGGGGAATTCTATTGATAATAATTATCTGTCAACTACTGCTGTTTATTTTAATTTGATGAATTAAACTCTGCAAGGCTGTATAGGAGCTGTAAGAAAGTGATTAAAAACTGTCAAGGAGTTTAAGGTTTTCCACAAGATGCCTATTGGCCATCACCTTAAGAGATTCAGAGATCTCAGTTAAATAGCATTATGTTTCTTATTTTCTCCAAGGCTTTCTCTGTTCAGAGCAATTATCTCCCTTGCACAACTGCAGCCTGAAAAATTATAACAAAAACATCACAATAATGGTTGAAAAAAGATTTAGTTTTTGCCCAACAGCCTTTTATACTTTAGCTCTGGTTAAATTAGACACACAAGTGCTTTTTTCGACCTTTACCTTTATTATTTATAAAAAGCAATCATTAGCAAAGATGGTTGTTTTATAATAAAATAATGATTAATTTTATTTGACCCCAGCAGTTGATATTTAAGAAAGTGGACTTAAACCCTGATGCAGTTGTTTTTATTTATTTTATCTGACAGAAGCTGCACCATGTAAAGAATATGCTACCATTCAACATCGTTTAATTACATGTACATTCTGAATAAACATATCATTATATATTTATAACCAAAATGAAAATTGTATACTTTTTCCTGGATTTCTTTGTCTGCTTTATATAAATAAATAAAAAAAGCAAAAGTATTTTCCTTCCGTTCTCGGTTTTTTCTTTCCATCATCAGTTGCTGTAACAAATACAATGATGTATGATAAGAAATATCTGACACAGTGATAATTTTTGGTCTGCGTTTTGCGTTTTTCACGCACCTTTCTGGGAAAAAACGCACAATTTCAAAATATGTGCGTTAAAAACGCAATGATTTTCGACAACTAAAAAGAAGTAATTTCAGAGTAGAAAAGTGCAAAACAGAGGAGAATTAATCAAAGTTCTTGAATAACATGGCCTCTTTCTATACTCCGTGTTTTGTTTTGTTATGTGTGTTTTTGTACGGGCCATTTTGTCATGGTGCCCATAAACTTGACTTGTCCACATTGTTTACAACATTTTTTCTTTGAACATCTCTTCCATTTATACTATAAGACTGTGAATTCTATGAGGGATTGTGTTATGAAAAGAAATTTTATGTAAAACATGAATAGTTTTTATTTTGATCAAATGCGTAATTATGCTAAAATAATCAAAATAATTCATGTGTAAAGTCGTGTCAAAATCATTGCCCTTTTAATATAACCCATTGCTTTCCAGAAAAACCCATTGTTTTCCCACATGTGCACTTTTTTTTCCATTGTTTTGAAACGAAAATTCATCACTGATCTGACATGTTACAAATTCAATATATTTTCTCTATATGACATATTCCATTTAAGAGAGTAAAATAGGGTCCCAAAGACAAATAATATGTTGTATGAAACAAAAACCAAATTGTTGATAATTCATTGAGGTTATGATAGTATAGTTTCAAAAAACTAAAAAGAAAAATTCTATCTCATTTAAATTGATTTAAATTCAAATTTTTGATTTGCTAATGTCAGTATTTGAAGGAATATCTGACGAACATTTTATTTGTTCACAACATTAATAAGTTTGGAAATAGAATATATTTCCTTTATACAAATCATAACCAAGTTGTTCAACCTATAATTACATAGAAAATTCATAATTCAATATGATTTAACCAAAGTTTTTTGTTTTATTGTATACTTAAACAACTTTTAAAAAGTAACTAATGTCATTTTTTACGGAAATTATTTTGCAAACATAAATGTTTTGACGGAACAATTTTTTGCTAGCATCATTTTTGACGGAACATGTGTTGCTAACACAATTTTTGACAGACCACTAATTGCTAACAATTTTCTTACAACAGTTTTGCTTGTAAATTTATATCATCGTTTGACTATACAATTATTACCAAGGTAAACATATGTTTTGCTAGTACTGTATGTTCACTGGAGTTTTTGCATGTACATGTACATGCATTTACACTGAAAAATAAATTCCATATTATATTACTATTCTTTGTTGCTTCATGTCTATATTTAGTGTATCTAGTTTCAAAATGCTTTCCGTTAGGCCTAAATTAAAAAATACTTTGTTTGCCCTTTACCGACCCTAAATTTTTGGGTTGGGTCGGTCGGTAAGAAAAATGTTTTATTTTTTCAAGCATTATCCTTACTAAGGTAGATCCGGCAAAACAACGTGTTTGTACACGTATGGAATATAAAAATATAACTATTTATTTAATATTCTATAATTTCAACATGATATAGTAACCAGTAAATACATAAAATGTGCATAGCATGGTAAACATGTGAATTATCTAGTACTTTTATATGTTGTACTGTGTAGCATATTTTATCATTTTCGTTCATTATATAGATATGCATTTCTTCACGTGCACACTGGTACACATGTAGTCATCGAACGCATTAACCCCACAAATCATAGCTTCTTATAGCTTGTAGATCTAAAGAGTTGGTGTGTATATGTAGAAAGCTTACAAAACATACGTATTTTGTTGCATATTTGGTTGTTGGTTTTCATTCACATTTACATGTATTCTCTTTTAACATAAACACAAACCTTCACATGCTAGAAGAGTGCAAGACAATCCCAAGTCTGTGTAAAAGGGGAGGGTGGCATTTATTATTTGCAAAATAAATGTTTTAAACATAATGTTGTTGCTTTTCTGACTTTGTTTACAATATACTTAATCTGGAATCCTAAACCTGATAAAGTTAATACCAAAATCCATTACCATGAAGGTGACATCCCCTTGCGTACTGAGAGCCGCCCTATTTTGGCCTTGCGTACTCGCACTTTGGCCTCGCGAACTGCGTACCGTTTAACAACAAAAACAACCATTTTTGGCTTTTCCATTTACATAAAGAAGATTAAATGACAGTATGTTGCGTGCACATGTACAATCATTATTGCAAACGTTAAATTTGATGTTTGCTTGTTAGATTTCCTAGTTTCGATATCCCCAAATCAATGTTTATATTAATAAATGCTGCAATGACCCCCAAAGGTGCGAGCGTAGCGAGCGCGCGAACAATTTAGAGTTATTTGACTTTGTACATCACGTTTGCTGTGGTTCTTGATGAAAATTGAATAATAATTCATTTAAATTTATAAAAAAAAGTTGTACATAACTTTTTTGTTGATCATAAAGTTCAATACAGTATAAATCCAGACCAAGTATGACATTATTTTTAAATTTAGCCAGAGAACTCAATAATGCTTTAAATCAAAACAGTTTATATCCGGGAAAAAGAGGGACGGAACATGGAAAACGGATGTAAAGTGCTTAAGACTACTATATATCACCAACAGAAATCTAAACACATATGTTAACTTGTACTTAATTCGTAATTAAAAGATCCGACAAAAAGGTAGATCTCTGATATATTAATAAATCCAAGGCAAGACTGACTAGTTAGCAAACCATTTAAAGATCTAATACAATGTATTAAATGTCAATCTCTAATATAGTTTATAAATCCAAGACAAGACTGACTAGTAAACACAATATCTGTTGAGAAATAGCATTGATTTCCAACTTTTCTGTAATTGTCTCGGTATATATACTATAAAAAAAAATACGATGAACGGTCGTGACCGATAAAAAAACAACAATACTTTCTTCCCAATAAAATTATTTGAGTCGGCGGGATAATTTCGGGTCGGTCAGTAAAGGGCAAACAAACTTAATTTTAATTTAGGCCTTAGATACATATTTGCTTTATGTTAGCCATTAACCCATTAACTACCTAGATGCACATGCTATGGTGCTTTGTAACATAGCTCTAATGGTTGACGGTTTACTTCACTATATTGGGTTGGGGATCTCTCAGACTACTGTAGATACCCACAAGTCACAAATAAAGTCAACTTCTAATAATACCTAGATACTGAGACTTCCCTTAATCACCATCCCATCTGTCATCCTATGTTTTCATCAGGTGTTAGAAGCAGACTGGAAATGGTTGGTTAACAAGGCTTCCCTTGTGTGAAGTGACCTTGGGGCTCACCATGGCTGCAGAACCTATGACTTCTATGACTTAATATAATAATTATCATTGATCGTATGCTACATTGTAAGATGGTTGCCACCTCCCAAGAAAAATTTCGGTTAAGTTTCAACAAAATTGGCTTAACGGTTGATAAGAAGATGTCATTTAAAGCGTATTTCTATTTTTGAGCTGAAGTCCAAACGCCAACAAAACCCCATACATTTTGATTTTTAACAGTTTTTTATTGTCACAAAAGTGTTCATCACAAATGGTAGATCCTTGTATCAGACTGCTGATGCGCCATTCGTTAAATTCGTCTGAAAATAGAGAAAACAGAAACAAAAATAACTTACACATTTGTATAACAGTAAATATCATGTCATTGCACACCATTTAAGAACTTCGGTTATAAGGAATTTAAAGCACTGTAATGACTTTTTACAGATCTTTCACTTTCTTTTTTAATTAGACAATTTGATCACAACAGTCAATATTTCTGATTATTTAAACATGTATACAAATCAATCACTTTGAGACGAAGCTCTTATCAAGGTAAAAATGAATGCCAAACATTTACCTTTGAATTCATACAGTAGTCGTGAGCTTCCGCACAATACTATATCAGGTGGCTGAAGTTTACGTTGTACGTCCTTACTAACCACTGTGTGCTTTATTTCATTCAATGCCCATAGGTCTTTCTTCTTCCTTGGAGTAAAAAACGTAACACATGGCCAGCTATCAACCTGAAAAACATAACTTCACCAGTTGTAACATACATGAGTCATTCAATGCGAGATATGTTAGAAAAGTCCAAAACAGCCCTACTTAGCGTTAGCATTTTGTACCGAACATTAATACAATACACACAGCAACACAATTCTCGATCAGACACTCTCAAAAGACGAATATTCTTTGGCTGGATGTTCAGCCAGATATTTACAGTGTGCTTAAATATCATTCCTAAGGTAAAACCTCTTAATTTACTTACATCAACATAAGACTTTCTTTTTAGTCTGGCACATGCTTTTTTTTGGTATTTTTAAATACATTTCCAGCAGCAATGATAGCGGATTTATGGGTTTTCTTAATTTGTTTGAGAGCTAGTACCTTTCTGGCATTCTGCATTTTTGTTGACTTTGAAGTTTTCAGTTGTTGAAAAGCTTCTACTTTTCTTGGTGAGGTTTTAGATGGCAAATATCTTCTTATTATATTCTCTTTTTGCATCAACTATGTTCCGTTTTCGTGGTTTAGATTTTGGGGTAGCTTTCAAAAAATTTGATATAATTAATTCCTTGTTCTTCCTTTCTCCCAGTGTACCTGCAAAAAAAGAGCTTGATTTGTTAACCTGCAGAATGATAATCGTTATATATTATTGAGCACTGAATGATTTCTTGAGTGCAACCATTTTGACCTCTAGAGTATTAATGTTTTCCACTGATTTGACCATGTGACATTTTTTTGAACACACACAATCCTGTTATGAAATTGTAAAGATTTAAACATGGCAAACATTTTGACCATGTTTAATGAAGTTTTGGCCAAACGGGTGACCTCTAGAGTGCAGTTGGTGTGGGGGAGCGGTTATACGGAATGTACAGTATGTGTGATGATAAATATTCTATGCAATTTAGTTACATGTATGTTACTCAGAATGAACAGAAAACTTAAACGTGTATTACCAGCTTACAATTGTCTTATATGTAAAACAACACTTGCTATTTTTATTTACCTTCAGTATTGCTTGTTGTGCATGCAGGTGTACTCTCCACTGAAATGAATACAAATACATTTACTATGACTTGATAACAAACTTAATTGATAAACAAGTTGTATTATTGCACGTCCTCAGTGTAAACAGTAAAATACTATTTGTAAACACTGCTGGGGAAAACAGCTTGAAATAATTTTATAATTCTAATACAATTTAAGTGTGCCTTTATTGCTAGTGGTTTTGTTTTACATTTCTTCTAACTCTGCTTAATGAAAAATTTCTGTTCAAAGTGATGGTCGTCATGTTCATTCCATTACAGTCTCTAATAAAAAATGTATGAAATTCGTACATCGTATCACCTACCACAGCGCTTCGGTTGACTTCTCTTCTCTCCTGTAAACATGATAAAAATCATGAACATTTATTCATGAAACAGCTGGAGAAAATGTCATTGCTTAAAAATGCCATCTTGACATAATTTATGCAGAGGATTATTTTATATTTAGTTTTAGTGTCTTCATTGAGAATCTAAAAATTGTTTTTCTTAATTTATATAAAATAAATATACTGAGTATACTAAAATACCAAATAACGACATGTAATCTTTCTTTATTATGCGTGTGTGCGTTTAGTAGGCCCTATGTCCATCCTCCCACAACACCCACAACTTTCTTCTTTGGCACGATGGACAGTGTTTGCATTATAATTTTCAGGCTGACATTGTGTACATGTAGAAAACTAAAAATCATCTAGAGTTGGCATTTTTTAATCAAAACTTGCACTACCACTACAACCACTGAGTAATAATAATTATTACAACTCACTCTTGAACAATCTCCGCCCACAGTTTGTCCTTGTCCGTCTTGGAGAGGGGGCTGGAAAACTTCCCGTGAATTTTCTTGTAGCGTCCCTCCATCCCCTCTAACAAAACCTCCAGCTCCCTCCCCTGCCAATGAGGGCCTCTGTCCATTGTGTCAACACACGGCCAAAATGACTTTAACGTAGTGACGTCACACTCTGTGTATAGAATGGGCCTCTGTCAGCATCACAACTATTCTTACTGTCAGTATCCATTTGTTATGATATGCAACAGTCGTCTGTCAAAAGTGACTGTTGGCGCGAGACAGACAGGTGCGCGATTTGACGTCATCAATAGTACATTGTAGACCGCATTCATGATTTAGCGATCATGAAATAGCGAAACGGTTAATGAAACGGGTTTTCGAAAATACCGCAATCGCTTGTTTTAAATTTATAGCGATTTGCAACCGGCGGAATTATCGCATCGCAAATTTTGATTAAACATCACCCAGGACTACCACATTCACTTTGTTAACATCAACACTGACTGCAATGAATGTGAAATATATATTTGCTTCTTGTCTTGATATTTAAATGAAAATTTTAAATGCATCCCATAAGGTATTTTTCCAAATCAAATAAAAGTTGTTTGTTTCCACTTACCCGACCGACCCTAATTTTTCATGCTGACCCTAACGTTTTTTTTCCAGCTCAATTTCAGAAAAAAAAATCCTAATGAAAACTAATTTTGAGATTTTGTTTCAATGTATTGTAGTTTTGTTGACAATTCATCAAGATAATGGTGTTTACTTTTTTAACCATGTAAAGTAAAAATAACAAAAATGAACATGTTTGCAATATAAAAATGAGTAACTTTCTTTGAAAAAAAAAGAAAAAAAAGTTATGCCGACCGACCGTACCTAATATTTTTGGCAATGTTAGTGGAAACAAAGAACATTTTTTACGCCTCATTATGTTCTTTGTTATATGCTGATTTCACGGGATGCAACAGAACAATTTATGATTGTTATACGTCATGCAATCTATTAGATCTATCTAATCTATTTAACAGACAAAATACACGTACATATAGGTACGACGTTGAATGCATAGTAATAAAATCACGAGTGCGTTAGCCTAAGTGATTTAATGTACATGCATCCATTGAGCTGGAAAACGCAGCGTTTTTTCTACGATGCAATATATATAACAGTCCATTTTCTTCTGTGTTTAGTGTAAGCTTAACGTTGTGTCATGTTAGAATTTAACTAAAACACTACATAGTTGTAAAAGTATCACCGTTTTTTCACCCTTGTGCTCACTTTTTTGCAAGTCCACACAGGTAGTCTTTCAGTTGCAGATCATGACCGAGAGTTACATATTGCTCAGACTCATCTTGCCTGAAATAGAGGCTGCCGCGACAGAGCTCATGGTGAGCTTCAAGCCCTTTGTGTGACAAAATGGCAATTATGTACCATGCACGGCCCCGAAGAATTTGTGGTGAACAATTGTACATAGTTCTCAAGACAAAATCTCAGCCTCTGACAAAATCTCCTTGTGTTTTACTGGTGCTGACAAACCTGTTGCAGTTTTGTGTCTGAGAAAGCCGTCAAGTGACAGTGGGTTTGTCGAGGACAATGCCCACATCCCACTTCAAATCCTTAATGTGCCTATTGATGGCCTATCGAATATTCAGGATAGTGTTTCTGTGGTATTCCGTGGCCTGCGTATCACCAATCGCACGTTTCCGGACATCGGTCTGCTTTGGAGTGGCATCGCAACAAAACTTTTCTCAACCGCATGGCAAGATCCTCAGGCTCCACCGCAGAGAGGTCTAGCGGTTCCCTATATAATTCTATTGACCGCAACTGACCAATATTTTTCGATAGCGGGTGTGTAAAGATGCACGTGACATGATATCGGGTGTGTAGACACAAATAAATTTCTTTCGTTTTGTTATTGTTTACGACGTAACGAACATAAAATCTAATGATTCCCGCATTTTCATGACGTCATGAATATGGTACTGAATTTCGCATCTAGTTTGACGTTGTAATAATGATTATTTTTTTAGATTTTGTCGATGAAAATTATATAATAAATGTTATTAAGTTTTTTATATTAACGCGTATGTAATAAAAAGGTTATTGGTTGGATATGGAAATATATGTTCTCGTTCTGGTGCGTTGTTAATATTGCGCTCCTGACGTCGCGCAATATTACTCCGCACTAGAACTCGTACATATATTTCCATATCCAACCAATAACCTATAAGTATACGGCGGAAATTCTTTTTTTAATTTTTAATTGTTTATGTACAAAAAATCTTTATCCTCTAAAGATTTACACAGATCTATGGTGTCGATTCGTTGATTTGTTTTATTTAAATAGGTTGAGCTAAGACCAATACGTTGTTGAACATTTTCGAGAGTGACACCCCCTTCCCCTTGCGTACTGCGAAACGTCCTTTTATGGCCTCGCGTACTCCCTACTGTTTAACAACAAAAACAACCGTTTTTGGCGTTTCCATTTGAATAAAAAAGATAAAATGACAGTGTGCTGCATGCACATTTACAATCATTCTTGCAAATGTTGGCCGTGATGTGTTTGCTTGTTAGATTTCCTAGTTTTCGACCTCCCAAAATCAATGTTTAAGTTCAAAAATGCTGAAATGGCACCCGAGCGAATCGAGTGCACGAAAATGTAAGAGTTATTTGACTTTGTTTGTCACGTTTGTTGTGTTTTTTTATAAAAATTGGACCTTTTTAAAGTAAAAGTTGATGTCTGCGTACGATATAACAGAGTTTATGTTTTCTTTCAGTGCCTTTAGCCAAACATAAATTATTTATTGGTTTATGCCAATTACTTAATAATTTATTAAGATATAACAACGACTATGTAGGAGTGACCTATACCGGACATCACATCTTTAGTATACATGTACACATGAATACTATCAATAAGATAGATCATAATCTCATACACACATAGGTTTCATGTAAAAATAAAATACACCACGTAACTGTGGTCACTTGTGTCTATGCACTTATACAAATGATCAGTGAAAAAACATTTTAGGATATTGCGCGTCAGACACAACACCGTGTAGTCCATGAAACCTCATCACGCATGCACATATTGCACACGATCAGCCTCGCAGTTAGCGACAGAAAATGCGT
>Ga0224511_10004642_pt1 | contig 10473 bp, 4 predicted proteins | sample SF_May12_sed_USG_2_FD_169988 | JGI IMG/M metagenome (GOLD analysis project Ga0224511, IMG submission 169988) | Sediment microbial communities from San Francisco Bay, California, United States - SF_May12_sed_USGS_8_1 | ecosystem: Environmental > Aquatic > Marine > Sediment | place: USA... | reverse complement strand
GTGTGACGGGCGAGCGATGGTAAGGTTCGGGGAGGGGTGTGATTGGCCAGTGATGGTAAGGTTCGGGGAGGAGTGTGGCGGGCCAGCGATGGTAAGGTTGGGGTGAGGTGGGTATGATGGTAAGGTTCGGGGAGGAGTGTGACGGGCCAGCGATGGTAAGGTTCGGGGAGGAGTGTGACGGGCCAGCGATGGTAAGGCTGGGGTGAAGTGGGCATGATGATGAGATTCAGAAGTCGATGTGATGAAAGGCCTTACCTGGGGCGGACTGTGAAAACGGAAGTGATGCTTGGGAAGACTGCTCGGTTGTGAAGCTGATGACAGGTTTGCACTTAGCGGAGAGCCAGTGTAACAACCGCTGTCCCTAAAAGGAAACACGAGACATACATGAAAAAAGAGAAATATATTAAAAAAAACGAGAAACAAAAACGGGAGATAAAAAAAACAATAAAATTTACAATCCGAGGTCATACTCCGAGATAAGACAAGCTGTAAATGCAACGACTCTCACCTGTTTCCAGCTGTGTTTACCATCTCCCTGAGCTCCAGAGGTTTAGGAATAGATTTTTGTGATCTCTCCTCTCCCGATGAATCATTGTATTCCGTCCCAGAAGCCATCTAAACAACAATACACCTGTCAGTCAGTCAGTCAGTGTCACCAGTCGCTGAGTACACTTTACTATTTGACCCGAGTGACCTTTTGTTTACCATGAAAAGCCTGGAGTAAATAAATAAAAAAGTAAATAAGCACCTAAATGAACTCTCCTTTATTAGGAGGAAGGATTAGACACATCTTTCGCAATGCCAAGTTTGTTGTCTCGGTATCAAATTGTACTTTTTGTAGCACAGAGAGCTGAGATTTGACTATAGAAAACAGTTTGAATAAAGGAATCTGCATTGAGCTCGTGGTAACATTTAATAATACTATGATGCTGTTAGACTAATTTTCTAAAACTCTGTGAGTTTGACTGCTGTCTATCATGATTCACCACTGGCCAGATCTTAGGCCCAAATGAAAAGCCAAATAAAGCAGTGACATAAAGCAACAAATCAGGGTATTAGGCGATGAAGCAATGATGATGTAAATTTACCACACAGATTTGTTAAGGGTTTTTGTGCTATTGATTCAGATCTGCCTGTCAAAGTGACACAAATTATTACAACAATCATCCCACCCACACAAAACAGCGGACTTTTTAAAACAATCAGACCGAAGCAGAGGTCATGGGTGCATTCGCACTTTCTTTTTGGCTGAGTTCCATGAACAAATTTGATGATCTGTTCAACATGGAACCGGACCCAACAGGCTACACGATCTACATGTTCTATTCACGATCGCTTCACAGAGGTTATGTTTGAAAAAGAGACAGATATGGACAGATGGGGCTAGCCACCCCCGATTTTAACGGAATATTCTGCATAATTCACAGCTTTTCATGGATGTGAAAACCCATGTTATTTTAGTAACCTTATTGGTAAACTGGCTTGCTAATTTTCCCCCCAGATGCCCAATCACTCTAAGCTGATCATGCTCCTCGACAGACAATCTCACATAAAGATAAAATACAAAAACGCCCAGCACATTTATGCACATTCCGACAGATATGCGGGAGTTGTTCATCAACCCTGTGGACCCCTGTGTATCTACTCTGTGTAAACTGGCAAGTACGGCTACTACCTTCCTCCAACCAAGAGCTTTCAGAAGACATTACTGAACGGATGACGCAATCCGTGTCTTTGCGTCATAGCACTGATGCCCAATGATGGGCCCACTCAACGAAATAGTACACATGCCCGAGCTATAAGAAAGCACATGCTAACAGTTCTTTGAATTGAACAGTGTCCCAGCTATCATCAATGCCAAATCATGATGAAGAAGATGGCTTTCAAGTGTACATGCACGTTTTGCGTCCCAAAGCGAAATCAACCCACCGTTCACACACGCGCCGATGTCAGATATATATTGAGATATTATCCGTAAACTTTTAAAGCAGAGGCGGTATGTTACGAGCTGAACTTTATCGGACAGTGTATCACCAGAGAATTATATCCAGAGAATCACCAAGCCAAACTGTAACAGAAATTACTCAACTTTAGTTTAGGCTTTGGCCACGCACTAACTAACCTTTTTAGAGTGAGTTTCTGATGATTGGATAATCAGGCATCATGTGAGTTATGACTTTTGATGATGAGATAATCAGGCGACTTGATGAACACAAAGTCATAAGCCTAAAGTTATTATTGGGATTGTTTTATCATTTGGTGATGTGAATCAACGAGAGTGCTAAAAGCTCACTCCGCGCACTCCAGCTCACCTGTTCACTGAGTGAGTCACACTCGGAGAATGAATGTATGTTGAAGTTACAGGTACTATCATATGTCATGTGATGTGCAACGATTGCAGGTTCGTACCAGAATACTGTGTTAATAATGGCGGAGAAAATGTTAACATAGCATTCAGTCAGTCACTTCACGACTTCAATTTCACATTTAAGTTTTACACGCTTACAGTTACACAGCTACAAGTTTGTGTAGGCCTAGTATTACGATAAGTGTCACATTACTATGAGTATGATACGATTACTTTACAAAAGATCATCAAGTGTAGTAGTAGTACTGTGAATGTGATTTATTAGTAACCAACTTCACTCAAAGTCAAAGACTAATGAATGATGTGCATTGCCGTAATTTAATAATAAAAACAAACTTACAGTTGTAGTTGTGTTGATGTGTGTAGTCAGGTCTTTTGTACAACTTGTACAAAAGACCTTACTACACACAATGACACATCAAATGATCAATCCATCAATGATCATGATCATTCGATTCATTCATTAGAAAAACTAAGTTAAGTACTAACTAAGTAAAGTAGTCAAACTAAAAGGACTACTTTTACTACATACACTGATACAGTTTATTACTTTATATACATTACAATACACCTTTTATGTGCCTAGTCCTGCCAGTAAAGTAAGTCAGTGTCAGTAACCTGTTCGCGTGGTGGTGGGAACGGTGTGTGGCGGTCATGGCAGCTTTCACTTTCAGTGGTAGATGGACACTAGCAAACCCTAGATTTCCAGGCCCCGGGCAACAAGCACTTTTCCCATACGTAAATGTAATATATAAAGCCCTGGTGTAAGGCACGAGGCGTGTCTGAACATGTCCTGCCTACGCTACTGTTCAACTTCAACAACATACATCAAACTACTTAAAACATGTTACGTACAGTTTAACGGTCTCTGAACAAAGTAGACATTTACCTTTGAGGTGAGAACAGATGAAGTGTAGTATCCTTAATAAAGTATGTTGACAAGCGTTCCTGAACCGTAAACATAGGTTGACTTTCGGACTGAGAGCGATATGAACTGAGATTACAGCGTTCAATTGACCAAACATGTGACCCGCAAATGACCCGCGCGTCTTAGCCAATCAAAACAGGATGGCAGAGTACTGGCAAATCATAATGGTTTTTCCCACGTTACCCACCCAATCGGTGCAAGGAATTTTGACCACGTGATTTTGTATTTGCTGGACCGCATCTGGCAACTAGCTGAAGTTTCGTATTCCTGTGTTGCCACTTACTATATAATACCGTTGCAATACGAACTAATAGTGTTCACCTAAATACACGCAGAAAAATTTGGTGATTAACTCCTGTTTGCATTCATTTCTACTGAACGACGCTTCATTAGTCGAAGTGTCCCAGTATCACTTCCTGTGAAATATTCAATACGCTGAGTAATTACAGAAATGGTGGGTGTTCACAACCTCCCATATCCACCAGGTAATTCACAAGCGGGACAGCCTTCGCAGGCTAACATGCAACCTAGAGGTCCGCTGGAAAAGCCAGATAGTTTCATACAAGTCGCTTTCAAGAGAGACATCGCCAAGGCACGCGAACTTCTCACGGTGAGATTGAATTGACAATCACTGAATCGGTGACTGTGAGTGTGACTCTGATACTACTACTAGTAATACGTAGATGATCATGATTAAACAACACGAGTTGGACATAGAAGTTTGCCAGTTCTGTTGATTAATTTCTCCATTGAACTTTGATATTGAATCTAGTCAGACAGTACTCAGGTTGTAACACGTCAGAGAAAGATTCTATCATTCATTAGCTTGATGATGGCTGAAAGTTAGGGACAGCAAATTTGGCTTGCATATTACATGGAAAACAATCGGATCTTAGACTATGATTGTGCTGTATAATGCCGGTTCTAGATTACTAGGTTTCTGTTCTAGAATCTGCTTAAAATAGCTGCCTATCTGCTGCAGGAGAACACGTCACAACCTGGCAGGTGAGTCTCCTCATGTTTCCAGTACAGAACGTTCTGAACACACAGTTCTCTACATATGTTATTGAATGTTTATTGAGATGGAATCATATAGCATTTCTGTTTTCCTTTTATCAAGATTTCCTCTGAATTGGGTGTCACGATAATCAGAGTGTGCTACCATGTGAGACTAAAAGGCGTAATTCAGTACAGACTGTGCTGATATCTGGGCTTCAAAAATCTTCGGACAGCATATAATGGTTTATTTGTCTTTCCTGGTAAATGTCGGCACCGACAAAATTGAAATTATTATGACCAGCCATGCCAGCATCACCTATCGCAAGCAACTACCCCCTCATCGAATGGTGGGCACCATTGGCAGTGAATGGCACGAGAGCACCCCTTCAAAGGAAACTCCGCGACCAGCCCAAACTAGCCCGCAAAGCACCAAAAACCTACCGATCGCCTAAATGTTGCATCTGAGTAATCTACATGCCTACGACATACTTGCCGAGTCTCCCACATTCTCCGGGACACTCCCGGGATTCAGGCTTATCTCCAGCACAACTCCCGACCTCCCGCAACCCTCCCGGGATTCAATTTACCTGGTTGTTCCAGCAAAAAAAACAGCTAGAAATGTGTCAGAATTTCACCAATCCGCGCAGTTCAGTCGCTGAATTCAGCTACTTCAAGTTTTCGGAGTACATAGTAATTGACCAGTTGTTCTCTTCATACTGATGGTAAAATATATATTGATTACAAATGCAATGTCTTTGCACTCTTTCCCTATTTTGGTATCTCACCTTTGATTAGCTCACGTTCACACATCCAGCCAATAGATGTCTAAATGGCAAAAGTATATATGTGACCTTGACCTGTATGATGGCGAGCAGAATTTTTGTAAAGCTGAAAAGCTAAGTGGAAAGCAAAAGCATTAGCTGTAAAATATTGCCTATTAGCTGTTTAGCTGCCATGTCTAAAAACCCGAAATACTCGTGTAAATTTCAAAAAGAATGGAGAACAAAAAAACCTCTAGAGAATTGAGGCCAACGCCAGGAAATTTGAGGCCGGTCTCCTTCATTTTCCGCAGAGCTACTTTGCAGTATGACCTAGGATAAAGCTTGACAGTTGGCGAATCAGAGTACTTAGTAGATCACCTAGTCACTAGTAGTAGTAATACTACTGAGTACTAGTAAGATTACTAAAACTAGTCATAGACCGATACTCGCACCAGTCACTGAGTGAGCGCAGTAAGCAGTTTCTGGCAGTTTGTGAGCTACTCAGTTAGTGATTAACTGAGTCATGTAAAGACTGAGCCAAAGTTAGTGCAACTTCTATAACTCACGTTTGGGGGGCACTCCAGACTATTATGGTCTACTTTAGTTTAGGCACTAAGAGTAAGAGAGTAGAGTTTCGAGTCAGGACTAAAACAGACCAAACCTGCACCTAGTGGCTACTCTACTGAACTGAGACAGTGGGTAAAGGAGGCCAACTCTAGACAAGACTAAGGTAAGCCTGTCTATTTAGCTAACAGTAAGTCTTTACGCTAATCCCACAAACTAATGCAGTTCCAAAGCAAGCCTGAACTGCCCAAATTTCTTCAAACAATCCTTAGCACCGACCAGTGAATCGAATTGTAAATGTACTAACTTAAGTAGTTATACATATATTAAAACTAGTAGTACTACTTGTCTAGTAGTACTAGTACTAATAGCAATGCAATGAATGAACAAGTACTAAACACCAACAAAACTTGGCAGATTGCACTGACATACTCGTAACGCTTAGCAGGTGATAGTAGAAATGCGGCGACTGTTAGCGAAATTACTCGCTGAGAGTACGAAAATTCAGACTAGTTATAGCAGGTGACTCCGTAAATGTCGGGGCGCGACTAGCCCCACCAGAAAACCGTAGGAAATCGCATCCAGCTTGAGCCCGCGGGCTTTAGCCGATTTATTCGAGTCCGGGGCCTCTAGCACAGACTGTTGTTAGCAACGGGGCAGTTAGCGACGGTTGTCAAACTGCGTCCTTCAACTACCAACGCCCTCTAGTAGGAAAGGTTACCGGCTGAATTTCCAAATTCAGCGCTCGCGAAAGATTTCGTTCACGAAAAGCGCAACAACCGCGAACGGTCTCACACCGGTGTTGGACCTACTTCAAGCAAACAGGCACTAACGCTACACCAACTTAATGCCGCGATGCGTGGGATCTATTGGCTCTCGGGCCACCGCAAGTGTAGCGTAATCCGTTTTTTCGGCCAATCCGCACACCGGACATTGGGGGAACTCGCCGCTGTTGCTAGGTACGTTTACCCCTGTTGAACTAGACCCCTTCTCAGAAACTAACTACGTTACATTTCCTTTGAAAGGTTGATAAAGAGACTAAAAAAGTTGAATAATTTACTAGTCAAGCGACTTCGGCTGGCACACAATCAATTGTATAATACATGTGTATGAAAAAGGTCATTTGGTTCTTCGTTGTGCAGCAACGGGTAGTTTGGTCAGCAATGTTTCTTCACATAGATCTTGTTGACCTCTGGGTGTACCGAAAGGTATAAACAGGCGCTGAAAACCTTTGGTCATTCAGTGTAAGAGGAAACATATAAAGGGATTTTAGATACAAGAATCAATGGAGAGAGGACTGTAACGCGTATAGAATCCTGTAACCGTTGCCTGTTAGAATCTGCTCATGCTTGCTTATATCGGACTGATTTGAATTGTAGCCAAAAGGATATACACAGGCTGAAGTTAGAAAAAAGTCTCGAGGAACTGTTTTCTGTGTTAGACCAGATTGAAATCAACTTGGTGAGTTATTGCTCCAGATTTGAAATTATGTTATTTATATGTATTTATATTCGATAGATTCAAGACACAATCAAATATGTGGACGTTTCCGCATCCGTCTTCAAATTCTGGATTGTATGGCGGTATGTACGACTCGTATAAGAAAGAATAGTCTGTAAATGAACCAAACAGGAATGCCCACCATTTTTTAGGCCTGTGTGACAGAAAACCCAGAGTTCTGTTGAAAGATCGTGACACTTGTACTCTAAAGTCATCCCCAGCTCAAGGTTGCATTCTAGATTATGAGAAATTGTCAATTGTTTTGTAGAATCTCGCTATCATGTGGCAGGCTCAGGGCCTGGACAGCAGAAAGCAAGTCAGCATACCGATTGCTAGTCGCAAAACTGAGGAAGCTCAAATGACAAACACTATACCACTGACAGACTACCTCAGGGTAAGCTACCACTGACAGACTACCTCAGGGTAAGCTACCACTGACAGACTACCTCCGGGTAAGCTACCAATGTGATGCAAATAGGCCAATACAGCTCGGTCGGTAGAAGTGTGGAATTACAATACAAAGATTGGTACTAGCAAACCTCTCGTTCGGATCACAACAATGAAAATGGTGGAGATCACCAGTGGATAAAGGTCAAGATCACTCCGTGGATGTCAAAAACCAGCATCTCTCGTCTTATGCAGAGTAGCTGAGTTCTTGAGGGGTGGTGTGTAAACAAATGGCTCGGGTTGACTGGCCCCCAGTCTCCCAGGACTATCCGTACAGTCTTGTAGGTCTTTATTCACCGACGGTCAGCAGACATTCTTTAGAGTGTAATTAGCCCTGGGCATAGTCAGTTTCCACTATGTTAATCCTGCCCATGCTTGCGGCATCATAGTAGCAGCCTTTTAGCTCTTTCCCCTGACAACTTTAAAATTGAACTATTACCACTACCCCTTCGCGAGTAAAGAAGGTACTGTTTTTATTTTGTAGATTGTAAAGCTACAAATACAGGCAGCTAAAGAGTTACATGATCTGATCTCCGATACAGAGAATAAACTATTGCAGACCGCCCATGTTCCTTCTACCCCTACTGTTCCCTCTACTCCCACAGTGGGTATATAGAATCACCAGAAGAGACGGTTATTAGGTTATATCCAAATTCTCTGTGTGATGCTGGTTAGACAACTTGTTGGGTAAACATTTTCTCAGCCCCTATTTAGTCAAACATTTACCAGCTTCTGTAGATTCCACAGCTACCAGCTCTTTTTGCACTTCAGTTGGCTCATAAAAATGACCCTCTGGATTTCATTGCATTAGACGCAAATAAACATGTTTAGTTGATTGTGTCTTCTCAGTCGGTACACTGGGTTAAGGAAACAGAGCCACCCTGGAGCAGAACCCTATCAGCTTGGGAGTCGATCAAATCTGAACTTATGTGGAATCCATAATTGGCGAATCATGTTGAATTGGGAATCCCTAGAAGTTTGAAGGGTTTCAGCTGTCCAATTTCGCTGTTATGCTAATTTTCAGCCAGGCAAAAACTACCACTGCAATAGACACATTTGATTTATTGCTGTACCTACGTGTATTACCATTTAGTTTGTGTTGAGTCAAGCATTAGCTCTTTGTATGACTGCAACCAGTAGTTACTATTATATATTACTATTATATATTTATTATGAAATAAACTATAAAATAAAGTTTTTATAACACCAGTTGCATTGCTGATCTCACTGCCAACTGGGATCATCTCAGTCCGTAGGTAACTAAAGACCCTTTTGGACGGTGCCCAAGACAGCATACCATGTATGGCTCTAGAGGGTCCATACAACGACTGACAAGAGAGGCCTTCACAAAAGTGCAATGCATCCGGGTTATATACTCTATCCTTGCTGTTCCAAATTAGGGATTCTGCCATGCGAAATAATGGCGACGGCCAACCAGGAACTCTACTGCAAAAGATTTTGTTATAATTTTACCCAGCATCATAACTGTATGTGAAAGTAAATTGCAGAATGAGAAAGAAGGCTGAACAGCCTCATATCCACCATTAAACTGGTGTTTGCTACGGCATCAGCAACTGGATAGAGTAACTTCGCTTCCTTGTATTTGATTAAAGTCACCAGAATTACCATAAACTAAAGGTTTTGTCGGTTGTGATCAGCAAACTTTGTGGAGTGTGATATGGGTAGGTGCCACTCACCTGAGCAGCGACATTCAGTCCATCGGTTATCAAATGCTGTTCCTCCACACGTGAAAGCTTTGGTGGTGCGTGGTAGGGATAGGAGTCACCCATTTCCTTAAAGATAACAGCATGTGTATATGCTGTATATGGTGCTCCTTCCTGATGATGGGGGTATGACACTTCCTTTTTATCTCATTATTGAATAGCCCTGGTATTTTTCCAGTCAGATAGAGACATGTAGCAAGACAAGTTGAATACTTTGAACCAGGATAGCACTTCATGGGACAGTATGAGGCGTCTATGACATATTCTCCGTGTGCAGACCATACAATTTCGCTTATTAATTCATGTATCACACCATTCAGTGACATAAAGGAACAGTGACATTCCTTTATGTCACCGCGCCATTGCACCTCTCCTTAATAGTTTTTGTGGGTTTGAATTCCCGTAAAGGCTATCTAGAAGCTACCTAAAACTAAAAGCTATCTAAAGTTATCTAGAAGCTATTGCGGAGTTACCGAAGATTTAATTTAACTTTTCAATTTTTTCCCATGGAAATCGGAGGTTTATGCACTCAAACAAAATGAGGTGTCAGAAACAGAGTCCAGAAACATTCCAGTTCAAAATCAAGAAGAACTGTCTTTGAATATGAGACCTGGGTAACCCCCCCCCCTCCGTAGCTTTTATTAGCTAGGCGACAGTTCTTTATCACACAAGTGAGCACAACTCCGTGTGTAGCACTATTACGAGTTATCCACTCTTTTTAGATTAGCCCAATGAGATCGGTGTCTCAAAACGAGGCCCCCTCTCGCTCAGCATACCACGCTGTTGAAGACATGAAGGCGCAGGTGCTACTATCGGTGTCACTAGTTTTCTCATTCATTTGCTGTAGCCATGGCGGTGCAATGGCGTTATTGGGAAAAGAACACTCCAGGACGAACTGCAAAATACAGAAAAACTGGAACTCTAGCCTGGTTAGACTCTGTGACTTTCTATCAGAGCGACACAGCTACTTAGATACAGAATTCAACGAACCAATTCTCACTTTTCTCGACGAGGTCGATCGCGGCTCCCTCAAGCCGACAGCCGTTAGAAACCTGGACAAAATTGCGGTAACAATCAAACCGAAGTCTGTGATGAGGTTCTTGCTATCGCTTTATCAACAAGCGAATGGGACAGACAACTACACAGTCCCCTTTGTATGCATGTTAGTTTACCCGAGATGTC
>Ga0224511_10004641_pt1 | contig 10473 bp, 3 predicted proteins | sample SF_May12_sed_USG_2_FD_169988 | JGI IMG/M metagenome (GOLD analysis project Ga0224511, IMG submission 169988) | Sediment microbial communities from San Francisco Bay, California, United States - SF_May12_sed_USGS_8_1 | ecosystem: Environmental > Aquatic > Marine > Sediment | place: USA... | reverse complement strand
CTGTCTTATGAGTTGTTTTGATTTTAATATCATTTCTTCTTTATTATAATAAATGTAATAAATGTTTACAATGTAAATTCAGATGTCTGTTTCGCTGGCTGAACATGCAGATTTACCGGATATTGCATTTTCAAACTTGGAAACATCATGTTCTTTGCTTGAAATCTTAAGTGTCTTTTATATAACCTTCAAACTCTAAATATGTTTTACTCGGAAATCGAACTCCAAAAGTCGGCGTGACAGCGTATTTACATTATAATACAGCGTTCGTATCATTGGATTATATTAACTCTACGATTAAACCATATTGCTATTCAATATTGCATAGTTTTCCTTTTTTAGGCCATTTCTTTTAGTTGATTTCTATTTAATAATATTGAACATATACGGAATATGCACGAGTGCCAATTAAAAAGCAAATTATAAACAATAATAAAATAACCTCACACCTAACTCTAAGATCAAAGGGACGCAACCTAAACAAAGAAATTAAATATTCTTATGTAGTTGTGTTTCTTGAGTTCTTTTTTTATACTTTTTAATTTTAATAATTTCTAATCATTTTTTGAATGTATTAAATAACCACGAAGAACCTTAATATTATACTCTTGATTCTTATTAGTATCTATTGTCTGAAACAACTAGACCATCTTTTGTCACCGAGAATTACAAAGTTTATGCAACCATGGTACAATATTCAATGTAACTTAATCACAAAGCAGTAGCCAGTAGTATCAGAATTCAAGAAGTTTAAAATTTTACATAATTAAACCCTCAAATATATTTTAATTGTCTATGATATTGATATAATATAATTGTATGTTATTGTTTTTCTAAGAACGTACGCAACCGATATTCACCATGACAACGGGTATACCAATCATAAAGGAGAGAACCATAAATTATGAATATTAGTTATGTTTTTGATGTTCAAAAACAAACAATCACGTTGAAATTACATAAGAAAAATATTGTTTTGTTATTTGGATTTAATTTTGAACCAAAACTGATGTCTTTTTTGGAAAAAAAACTATTGATGTTTCACTTATAAAACTTTAAGATGTCACAAAGTTCAATAAGTGTAAAAGGTATATTCTTAGCCTATTTAGAATTCTGCTCAACCGCGTAAAATAAGTTGTTTTAGCTAATAAATAATTATTTACACATTATTGTTATGTTTAATGACAAGAAAACTGTACCTTTCAAATAACAAAACAATATTTATCAGATGCCATTTCAACATGATTGCTTGTTTTTGAACATCAAAACTTTCCTGATATTCATAAATGGCTCTCTTTTTTAAGCCAGACGACCAAGGCACGGCCAGGTGAACATACCGCATAAAGAAAGGTATACCCGTTGTCATGGTGATCGGGGGTTGCGTACGTTCTTAGAAAAACAATAGTTAACGTACAATTACGAGGGCTGTTCAATAAATAATGAGACTGTGCTTATAACTTTTTGATTTGTCTTCATTTGGAATAAAAATCAATATTATTGTGAAATATAACTTATGTCCTATGAAATGTCCAGATTTTATAGGCTAATGACAAATAATATAGGAACAACGTCATTTTCAATTACCATAGTAACGCACTACCGCCCCCGTTCAAAATTTTGTGCAAATGGCATTTTTTCATGACAAATAAAGTCACACGATTATAAGAATACTCAGAATAAAACTTACAGAACATTTAAAGGATGTGTTCCCAACACATATTGCAAATATTAAGAAATTTAAACATGTTGTTATTGAATTATGACCTTTGAAAGAGAACTGCTCACATTGAAAAAACTGTAAACATTCAAATGCATTTCGCCACTTGACAAATGATCACATTATACTGCTAATTGTTTGTTATGGTGAAAAACAAACAAAAACTTTATTTTTCTGATTATTACAAAACCATAACACATGTTCAAAAAATATAAAATGCAAAATCTATCATTCAAAACTGTTTTCATACATATATTATCAAAATAGAAAAGACAGAGTAATGTCAGACAAAGAAGACGTCATACAGACGTTAGTAGTTTAACTGTTAACTAAGGGGCATTTTTGAATAGATAACTGTAGCCGGGACTTGAGTTTTAATTCAAGAAATTGTATTAAAAATGTTCAAACTGTTACATGAATACACTTGCGTTATTTTAACAAACAACTAAAGGCGACATTATTGTTTTAGTATACATTTTATGATATGAGTTTATGATGACTGCTCCAATAACGTCATGACGTCAAAAAGTGGGGGGCGATAACGGCAACATGGTCATGTTGCCATGGCTGCCATTTCATAACCATTAGATGAAACTGTCTAATTTTTTCGAGGTCTACTACAAAAATGATTGATCTTAATGTTAATAGTACTTGTGTCTTTGTACTTTGTAAAAGGTAAAAGTTATGTGCACAATCTCATTATATATTGAACAACCCTCGTATATCACATTTATAGACAATTGAGAGATAGTTAAGAGTATAATTATGTAAAATTAACTTCTTGAATTCTGATAGAAAAATTAGGTGCAATATATTTTTTTAAAGACGAGGAATATTAACATCATATTGATAAGCTTAGTATACAGCACTCAGTTTAACTTTGTAAACCATTTCTTTTTTTCCCCTTTTTTTGGCTGTTCCATAGAGTGCAAACGAAACCAACAAAATACGATTCATAATAATTATTATATCAGTAACACATGGTGAAAAGTCTGAATTGTTCGTTTAAGAAACATTATTAACCATTTTTGTATCAAATAAAAGGTTTTTCGTGATTTAAAGACGGTAAAAAAAGTCCATAAATGTTTTCTAAAGATGAGATGTCCTTTCGTTTAAAGAATCTAAAATTTGAAAACTCGGAAAGAATGGATATTATTTTATTAAATTTAAATGCAATATCTGTCATACCTCAGCGTTACTATAGTTATTGTATTTTCCGGCTTCAAAAGAAATCGTAACTATTATTTTAATGTATATTTTCAAAACGATGTTCATATGCAAATAATAGAAACGTTTCTTAAGAAAGGGTCTTGGAAACAATACATTTTACTGCCCAAAACAATGTGCTTTTCGTCGACAAAGTTGTAAATGCCTAGTATTATATATTTGTATAGGTATTGTTTGAGTTGGTATGAGCTGCGTTCAATAACAAAAACTCTACAAAACAAATTTTATTTTAAACAAAATTCATGTAACAATGTCAAAGTCAATTTGGCACAATGCGACCCAAGTCTTTGGATTTAAACAAGTAACAGTTAGAACAAGAGGACCATGGGAGTCATGATCCGGGGTCGCTCACCTGGTCATGATCCGGGGTCGCTCACCTGTCCCATTGACCCCATTTGTTTTCAGAAAAGTGTTTCAACTGTAGCTGGTCTGGACCACCCAATGATCGATCAGTCCTTTAAAGTTGTGTAAATGGCGAAGAAGTTGAGGAAGTTGAGGAGATGGTGTCGATTTCGGTACGTATTTCTAGGTACACGTTTGCTTGCTAGGGGAGAGTCTAGGCCTTGTAAATTATGTGGAAAAAAATAAATTCATTTCCAGAACAATTTTTAAGATTTGACATAGTATTGAAGTCGGGCAGAACCATTTTAGCCTTTATGGAACAGGATTTCTCTATAGTATCATTCCTGCGGAGTTTCATCAAACTGAACCAAGCGGTTAAGACGAAATCGTTTGACTTGTGACCCTCAGGGCCTGTTTGACCAGATGGACGTAATTTGAACAAGTTTGGTAAATAACCTCTAGATGACGTGATATACCAAATATAAAATCGCTGGGCCGTTTAAACAATCTTTATAGGGGGCCACCAAATAAGTATTCTTGTATGGTTTTGTTAAAACTAAATATTTACATTCGCTTATTACATTCTGAAGGGAAAAGTTTATTGTTTTAACCCGGTATGGGTTCCTCACGCGAAACACAAGAATGTCCATTAGTCAGAGCAATGTCGATTGGCCAATAAAAAACCCGACTTTGCCATGGCATTCGCGCCCGTATGGGGTGTGTAAAATTGACAATATATCAGAATATATCTGGTAATATTATATTGTAGTATACATTTAGAGTCAAATACATATATAAAAAGAGCAGAAATTGTAAACATACGGATTGATTGCTATTTTGTGCGCATATTGAGTACAAACGCTCAGATGAGAGTTTGAAAATTTAACGAATTTTTTAATCTCAGTTTGAGCGTTTATAATCAATATGTTCACGAAAAATAAAAATAAATCCTTAAGTGAATGCTTTCATTGGAGAAAATGTTTTAGTAAAGCGCTGATACACAAGGAACGACAGAAAAGGCCAGTAACAATAGCTCGCGCTGATCACTGTGTTTCTAGGTGAGCTAAAATAACAGTTATATAAGTAAACCCTACATCTTTGTTGCTAAAGGTTTCTTACAATCATGTATAATACATAGCGTCCTGAATATACTCCCATCCAATAAACACTAACATAATTAAGTTTATCAATGGTGACTGTCAGTTTTACAGATGCAACTTAAATGATGATAACGATTTGAATTTAGATAAAATGAAATGAAATGATTGATAAAATTCTATAATACTGAACTACCCAAGGTCTATAACGATGTTCCTGTAAAACCTTTCTGGGAGATTGGGAATGCTATCCAATAACATTCACTGAATTCTTTGAAATGGCACTCATAATCAAATATAAAGCTTTATAAATGCAGTTGTTCTGACGTTCCCAGGAAACACATCGCAAAAGTTAATGAAGTGGTCATGATGATTCTACGCAATACGACGTTTACTGATAAATAATGTATTCGAGAATAAGGCATTTGCACATCTCCCTAAGGACAGCTGTGCTCTGCATTTTGGCAAGCCTTCCCGGCTCCTTACCGGATCAGACATTTCTATAAATAAACCATATTGAACAAAGCTTGAACGCCTCTGCGCGGTGTCAATGTAGCAACCATGTGGCCTTTGATCAGATTACTTGATACTTGTGTTTGTCGCCATCTAAATGCTATAAAACACAAAAATGTGCCAGAATGCTTGCTGTTCTTTCTTAATAAGTGATCGACCCCGATTATGCAAAAACACAAAGTATTATTGTGCTGGTGTTGTGCAATTCTCGTCATTGGAAGAGTAAGTCACATGAGCTGAAGGTTATTGTGGAACTACTGTTTTCAGGTGCCCATTCGGTATTGATCCATTCTCCGCTCCCTACGCCGCAAAACCCTGCAAGAAAAGAGTGGAAGATTTGGGTTATAGATGTAAATATTGAGAAAACATCTCGCAATAATTCGTCTAGAAACTGCCTCAACAAATCCATAGAAATGACAGCATATAATTTACTTGATCTTGTTCTCATGTTTGTATTGATGTCTGTACATCAATAGGGGTTATTGCTGCTGTGCAATTTAAGTCCGCACTTGACGTGCATGCCCAATAAGCACATATTTTATTGTTGTTATTTATTAGAAAACAGATCAGTCTTTTTCCATATGAACACCAGAATATATAGAAATTAGATAGGAATAAGCAAACACTTCATAACTAACGGTTCGAAATATAGGATAGCACAACAGTAATCCAATGATCATTTGGTCTATTGACACATTTTGAGCTTTGACCAAACTAACCTAAATGGCCGCACGGTGACGCCGCATACAGCGCCTGACGCATAAATGGCTTCGAAACCATTTATGCGTTGAAATGCAACGTATAAACGGCTTCACTTAGTTTATGCGTTGAAAATTAACGCATAATGGGAAGATTGCTTATAATGCGGGACAACTGTGCATTTTTGCAGCATTAAGAGACTATCCTACAGAAGTTGGAGGAAAAGAAATTATATTGTAATGTTGGGTTCTCTTCTTCTTTGTCACGTGTTTCCTCAAGGAATTAAAGATCTTAATTTTAGAACTGTTAGTTTCACTATCGATCGTGACCGAAGAAGACAATAATGTTCACCCTCCGTCTGTCTGTCCGTCCGTCAGTCAGTTCGTCCTATTTTGTTTCTGCGATAACTTTTAAAACCATTAAAGGTATTTGGACGAAACCTGGTATGTGGCAATATGTAGATTATGAACGTATGTTTGTAGTTCACGTGAGCACGAAGTGCTCATGTTGAGCTACATGTATCGTGGTGGGTGGCTGTTCGTCGTACGTCGTCGTGTGTCGTGCGTCGTCAATGTTTCTAGAGAACCCGATTGTGATGAAACTTTGTCAAAATGTTTGTCTAGACAATATTTAGGCAACGTTCGAATCTGTCCTTGACTGGATTAGCCTTGGGTACTCTCCAGAGGCCATATTTGTGACCAATTTTGAATTTTGAAACGTCGTCAAAATGTTCTTTAGGACAATTATCTAGACAAAGTTCTAATCTGGGTTATGTCGTTTTAATAACTAGGTCGCAAGGTCCAAAGCAAATCCTTGTTTACACTGTAGGCCACATTTGTAATCAAGTACGCTATATAACTTTATGGTATAATATAATATTCCATAATACCAATACTACATATACTTTATTTATGGTAAAATTTGTGTGGAACAGTCTTGACCAAACGCAATATTCTTCAATTGAGCGATATAGGGCCATCATGGTACTCTTGTATCCCTTGGATCAAAATTGTTGTTGCTACGGTAAGGGGAAAAGTGGAAATATTGCCAAAAATTTAGATAAAAAACAAATATAGGTACTGGTGGGGTTCATAACTTTATAAAACTATACAGGAGGAACATTTCGTGTTGAAATATGTTAATTTGATGTCAAATCAATAAGAACAGTTGTTTTCTTTGCATTTACTTATACTTCATGCAGTTCCGCCCCTTCCATTTGATAATGTTTCGTAAATGCCGTTACCTGGCTGTTTATGCAGCGAATGTGTGCATTTCAACGCATAAATGGATTTGAAGCCGTTTATGCGTCAGGCGCTGTATGCGGCGTCACACCGCACGCACTTCAGAAAAGTTTGAAAGAATAAAAAGATGTCCCTTGAATACATTAATTTCAAACAAACACACTTTGTGAGCGAACCACTGAACCAGTCTCCTCACAAGAGTCAGATGTGACAGACGCAGGACGCATAGATAGATAGATTGATTGTTTTTTTCGGCATACGGTAACCTATAATGGTACAAGTAAAATAATTAGATAAAATATGAAGAAAAAAATACAGTGAAATTGCTAAGACAATTATTTAAAACTGAACATATCAAGAATTAAAAATAAATTAAAATTCAGTACCATGACATGCTTCCCAGATACCAAGGATAACACAAAAAGACATAGTCTTTTATTCCATCGTGGTCCTTAATTTAGATATTGAGGAAATACCTAACATCCCTTGTTCCTATAGTTTTTTTCTACTCACCGGGCATCATTTATTAATAAAACCGAGGCGGCTATTTCCCCCTTGCAAGCTATGATTCCTGAGGGTTTTCCTCGTCAGAATACCTTAACTATTAAAGCTGGTATACATGCTCACCTCTGCACGATGGAGATGGTGAGGACGATGCAGCCGATGCACGAGAGAATGATGACGCCGATAAGCCAGCTCGGGAACGACTTTTCCTCGGGCGCCGAGCTGTACTGGGGCTCTACAACACCAGTCGTGTCATATCATCTGGTTAGTTACCACACATAAAGGGGTACAATGCATAATATACACATTAGGATCTAGCTACAACTCATGGATGGGTTAAGAATTTTAAAGGCGTCCAACAAAATTGTAAACAACCACTAGCAGTACAGTTTTATAACAATCGGTCCACACTTAAATCGACAGGTCATTGTTTGACAGAAGTCAATAAAAAAGCACCGTTCCTGTCACCTTAATGCTGGTGTAAAGCAAAGCCGCATGACCTTGCAGTTTCGTGACAAGGCAGCACGAGAAAATCACGTGTGATGCCAGTGTCTGTGTACTTTAGGTTTTCACAATACAATCCCTTGATTGATTCGTTGGTTAAATAAGTACAATTAAAGAACATGATATTTTGTTAAAGATATTTGTTATATTTTTATCGCCTGACTTGTGATTTTTAATACGGTGCTATTTAGGGTTATTTAATTAAGGACATATAAATGTCATTTTCAGATAAATGAAAAAGTGAACGGCGATGACTTTTTTTGCTTAATGTCAAATCTGGCTGCATAAATTGAAATAGTATTCAAATGTTTTATATTACCGTGTGTTCTTTGACTACATTTTTAAAACAAATCTGAAAAAAATAAAAACTTTTGACGTTTTCGACTTAAAATGTACTTAGAGCCAACCAACACAAATTAATGTACTCTGTTAAAAACATATATTTGCAGTTAATATAACAACAAATACCATAATAATACAATTTAAGCCACCATATTAAAACGAATCACAACAAATGTAATGGCCGTTAATTTTTACACAGACAACAGAAGAAGAACCTTAAAAACAAAAATAGGAAACCCACTAAGTCGAATATTCAAGTGCAAAACAATGTATGGTTATTTATAGTAAGGCAAAGAAGGTTATGGGGTGCTGCGTACTTATTTCGCTGGTGGTGGTCGATGTGGCGGTGGGTGCTGTGCTGGAGGAGGAGCTGCCGTGAGCCACGTCACCGGAGACCAACAGCCACCCTGGAATCATAGCACCACGTGGACAGTTGTGCTCGTATGCTTCCTGTCCACGGAACAGGCCTTTATGATAATGTTTTCAATCTGTTTTCTGATCATTATCATCATACAAAAGTGTTTTTCCAAATATGTTTTATATGAGATAGTATTCAGTTTTGCTAGTTTATATGAATTAATAGCTCACCCGAGCAAAAGTGTTTACAGTGAACTACTAAAGTTGTTCAAGGTATGCTCCTGAGGGCACAAGTTAACATTTCATTATATTGAACAACGTTCAAATAACTTCTTTACCTGAACCGCTTGATCGAATTGATTGCCCTCACAGACATTTGCCATAGTCAACTTCCAGAGTCATTAAACTACTTCCACAGGTTTTCATTAAGTACAAATAATTTTATTGGTAAGGGAACCGAGCAAAGGAAGTTTTCAAATGCAGCTTTTAAAACAAGTATTTGCTATATAACATCTACTAAAACTTCTAGGTAAGGGAGGTCAGGAAGGTAGGTTTTCACATGCTGTTTTTAAAACAAGTATTGTCTTAAACCACACAACTAAATTATTTTTATTTGCTATAAAACATCTAGAAATTCTCTACTTAATTTGGTAAAATCATGTTCTGTGGAAAGGAAAATGGCAGGGCCCCCAGAGTCAGAATTTAACATTTAATTATTTAAGAGAACCTCCAACTTACTTCTTCTCAGATATAGTTTGGAAAAACTAAGTGAAACCTCACATGAATTATTATATTCTACCAAGGTTGTTAAACTGGTTCCTCAACCGGAACAACGTGTTTGTACTCGATTCCCAGCGAACTGGTGTCCTTACTGCGTCCCAAGTGCAACGCACGACGTAGAGGTCTGAGCCAAGGGCCCAACACCAGAGTCGCCATGAGGGCCCCAAGAACGTCATTAGATGCGAAGCCTAGACGACTGTTTTAAACATAGATTCACACAACAAACGCCGAGGCACGACGTTCTTAGGGTGACTTGAAGTAGGATGCCCTATGGTCACCATTGCCCAGCCAGTGAGCACTCAAATAACTTAGTATTGCTGTTCAGTCGCCTTATAAACCGTAAAACTCAATGAGTGAAAACCCCGACATGTAAACGCCACAAGAATGGCTTTGGATCACACTGTAAACAAAGTGCAAATGCCATGAACTTACTAAGTATACACATGGTGTGACGCCGGTGTGACGGATAGACGAAGTCGAAGTTTGCAAAGAAAAACTCTGCCATTTTCAGAATTGGTTTAAGGCTTGATCGTTGTAAGAACGCCATGCGTTTTAGTCAGTATCCATTTAGCGGCGCAGATTATATTTTAATAAATAATGGACGAAACAGTGCGGACCAAGGGCTCATCTACTTTTAATTCAAGCTAAAACAAGGCTTACTGCAGAGTAATTGCAATTTCAGTTTTCTCTAGATTGATGCCCTACTTCATATGTTGATAATGTTAATTGTCAGGTTAATTTAGATTACTTGGAAACAATGATTTTCCTAATGGAACTACTAATGAAAGCGTTGGTTGCTTAGCAACGTACTTAAATCCTATAATTTCGGACAATGGTAGAATAAAATCTCTATTTACATATTGTTAATGACAAATAGAACTTAGTGGTACGGATAATTTGGAAAAAAAACTATCACTCATTTTTTGTGTTTTGATTTCTTTGGTTGTATTTTATTTTTAATTGTTACCTTAAAAAATAAAACGATCTTTTTATATATGTCATATTACCCTCGGTTCACAGTTTTATTGGTCTTGATAATAATAATAATAATAATAATAATAATAATAATAATAATAATAATAATAATAATAATAATAATAATAAAAAAAAAATAATAATAATAATAATAATAATAATTATAATAATTATT
>Ga0224511_10004640_pt1 | contig 10473 bp, 7 predicted proteins | sample SF_May12_sed_USG_2_FD_169988 | JGI IMG/M metagenome (GOLD analysis project Ga0224511, IMG submission 169988) | Sediment microbial communities from San Francisco Bay, California, United States - SF_May12_sed_USGS_8_1 | ecosystem: Environmental > Aquatic > Marine > Sediment | place: USA... | reverse complement strand
GTTCCTCGAGTGAAGCATTTCCAAAAGAGCTAAAATGGTATACTTAGCTGGATAACTAGGTCAATGTGAGCGAACCAGTGCCCTCAGAACCCTCTTTTTAACTAGTTGTATGTCCTGGTTTTGGAATGAGAGCGACTTTTGTCTTGGAATAACTAATATCGAACGCAGATCATTGGCACGGATCAAAGATCGCTGAACTGTTAGATACCTGTCATAAACATTCTATAATGCTAGAAACACGTTTACTCAAAACTCAAACGGGATATGTACCCAGTTATTGCTTCAGCCAGAGTGCAGATAATGAATATCTTGCTTATTATATTAACACCAATTTAGCCCCAGTTTGCCCCCAGTGGTAAGGTATATTTATACATTATAAATTAGCCTAAATGACTGCATGTATTTGCAAACGGATTCAAGTACGAGTTGCTGATATAATAAAGGTTATCTGGCCATATTGTGAAATTATTTTTGATATGGGTTTATGAAATGCCCATCACCCATTTATGACAACGGTTAGCTTAATACGTTGTATTATTATAATGTACTTCAAATGACAAAACAGTATGGGGTGATTTTATAAAAATATTACAATGTTTATATGACTTAATTTTATTTGCATATTATGTGTACATATATTTGCATATTATCATCATAAGATGATTGATGGTAATAAAAATATATTGAATTGAATTGGCTTAGCCTTTACAGTGGCGGTTCCAGGGGTTGATCGTACGGGGGCGCGGACTTTGTCAACGAGGCGGAGGAGTAGAAAATCATAGGAAGTCTTGACGTTTGAAGTATAAAGTCTTTTAAAGCCATGTGTTGGTCATATTTCTATTAACATTTGGTTTAAAAACAATCGCGAGCGAAAACATGCGTTTAAGGCGTAACAAATTAATACTAAATAATTAGTTACAAATATTATTATTTGTTAATCCGAAACGGGAAAACAGCTAAATTTACATTTTTGTCCGCAAAGGAAGGTTTCACCCTCATATACATGTATTCATAAACCGAACTGTGGTGTAGTGCTCATATTGAAAACAACAAGTTCAAAACTGTTTGAAACGTCTATTAGTTTTCTTTTATAACTGAATTTTTTATTGATCAGAAAGCAGAACAGTCTGTAACGAGTCTTGTGTTATAAATAAATATTGCAATCTTGTCACGTTGCAGACGTGGCATGTGACATTTTCTCAATGTTCTAGTTCAGGGCCTTCTTCGGTATCAAGTTCACTCAGTTTGACTTAGTTAATGCAAACATCGACGATTACATAGAAATCTCTTAATATTATCATAATAACGAGAACAAATCTAGAACATGTTGACTTTACACAGCATTCGTACTTTTCACCTGAATTGACCGATACATGTATGTCATAAATGTCAGGTTGTTATCACATTGTTTTTGTTAACGTTTGCAAACGTTTCTCACTCGCTACATGTACGCCAGATAAACAAACGCTTCAGAACGATAATCATACGTTTGTAAAGATCTGTCCTCGAAAGCTCAGGTTTAAAAGCTGGTAAGTTGTGCGTTTAAGTAAAAAAATAATTTTTTTCTTTCACACGCAAAATATACGTTCATATTATACGTTAGAGTGTGGCTGCACCATTACCAAGTACCTAGGTCAACAACTAACTGGCAAGGCCCGCAATCAACTAAACACGCTTTTATTTTTATTGCTTTTCCTGTTTTGTTTTTTTCTCGGTATAGCTAATTTTAAATCCTTATATGTTACATAACTAAGGTGGAATTGGACACCCGAAAACGGCTCGAACGATTTCGTTTACTCAGTAGTAGTATTAATTTCGAATTTATGTAAAAGTGATAAAACTTCATTCATGTATATATATTGTTTCAAATCGCTCGGGTCATTTTTTTAAATGGTATTGAAGTAAAAAAATCTTTTAATTTACAAAACTAGTACACAAAGTGAATAAATGAAGCATGTTATAAGCCCATTATATAGATAATTTTATATCAAATGAAAAACAATTATGTTGGCTTTCATTTATGCGTGTTTAAAAATTTCACAACAAATTATTACGAATTACAACCTTCCACTGCCACTGACCCTAAAAATGCTAGTTTTGACGTCGAAAACGACACCTAAAGTCGCTGGTTTTGACGTCAAAAACAACACCTAAAGACGCTAGTTTTGACGTCGAAAATGACACCTAAAGACGCTGGTTTTGACATCGAAAACGTCCAATACTATCTTCATATCTAACTGTTTAATGTAAACCGCGTTAGAATTACATGTAGCACGGCGGCTTGCACTTTCATCAAATATAATATGCCAACTCGAATTCTAATTATAAGGTATCTGAAAATGATTGATCATTGATAAAATATTATCTTTATTGACACAGATTTACATAGCTTTGTAATTTCTTGTCAAATGTTTAAGAAATATATAAAATAAAGTTCGTTTACGTGTTGATGAAGTCTGTTCATCCCAATGATAGCAGTATCGGGGTCCTCGGTCCGAGTGTATTTAGTATTGGAATTTTACGCAATGTTTGTTGTACGGTGATATTGTAATTGGCTTTGTTGTAATTGTTAAATTGTGACTTGTCACAAAATTGAGTTGATGATAGAAAATTATTTTCAAGGCAATTTAGGAAATGATTTAGTATTATATATATTTGTGGGCTGTTTTTGAAATATTAGTTGATTCATACGAGATCTGAGTTCATGCCAAATCTATTCTCAAAAAAGAATTATGTACACGATGTTTATTATTTTGGTATGATTATTTGCTTAACTGTGTCAAGACAGACATGAAAAGCCCGTGTCATCTCGGCCAACGCGTACCACTGACCGCAAATGCGATAACAGTGTATGGGCCGATTTTTATCCATGTGTATATGTACTTGTGTCCCTGAATTGATACAATCCATCTGATTTCAAGCAATCTGGCTTATGACTGATATATTGATATCTGATATACAGATGTACTATTTATGTCGATCACCTGGCTCCAACGAAGATAACACACATTTGCTTGACTGTCCAACACTCAAGGTCGAGGAGTTTAAATACGTTTACCCATGTTAACTGAGGATCCAGTTACCCACTGAAGTGACATAATAATGGTAGTCATCTTTGAACTCAGAGTGCAAATTTTGAATACCCTATTTACACTCATGGCCATGTTATCAACATAATTACATTTAAATGGAACATTTATCATGTTTAAAACAAATTAATTACTATTAACGTTAGTTGTATATACACTGAAGCTAAAAAAAGTGTGCACTACTTCATAACGATATATATAGTACGCTTCTTGAAGACAATGTAAGCATTTCCAAACATGAAAGTAAAAAATTATGGTCGTTTATTAAGTGCACACTTTCTTTTTAGCGTTAGTATATGTGTCAAAGTCTGAGAGATTGGGTCTAATTGACGAAATGACCCCACTCTGTAAAATGACGCCAAATCACGCATCAAATTATAATGGTATTTAAGAGGAGTTTCATCGGTTCGCGAAAACGGTAACAAGCGGTTCAGGGTCAATTCTATTTACAACTGATATACATATATCGTATTTTGGCAATATTATCTTATTTAACTAACCCCAAATGTACTTATAAAAATGTATCGCCCTTATATTCGTTATGTACAACGTTCATGGTGCTTTAAGCATGTTTTTCAAAGTGTTAATTGTAACATAAATAATTTTTTTTTCTGTTTTTGAAGTTGTTTTATTCAAACATAGCCCTTTCAAACGATACCAAATTCTCAATATCGCTTAAAAAGTCTGCTGGACCCAAACTGTCAGACTCTGACACATATATTTACAAACGCGTGCTATTTACAAAAACGTTTTACTACTGTCGTGTTAATCAAAAGTACTAAATATTGTTTCTGATTTCATCTTTTTCTTTTTGTTTTCGAAAATGTTTGAAAAAACCACTATATTATTAAGACGGCGTTTGACACACTATCAGTGACTATAAAGATATATGGTATAGGGTTAAGAACAAAGACATGGCATGTTATGAGGACAGTCATTGCCGAAATCGATGGTGTGGACAGTAAACGAATAGTGATACTTTAATGACAATTATCATCACCTTTATACCGAGTTGCACTAAAAGTCATACATACATGTTTTAAAATTTATTGTTTTATGGTTTTGGTAAAATGTCACAACAAATACAACACAATATGGCATTCTTTATAACTTTATTCACTCATGTACATGTGTAATGAACAGTTTCTCATTCTATTCAAACGCTTAATTACTGGTAAACATTGACTGAATTTTGTAAATAAAATAATCACTGTTTTTCGATTAATGTGATTTAATTGCAAACGAAATAACTATATTTTTACAGTTATTCTATGATATTCGATATTGCAAGAAAGATACGGAAATTATCCCATTGTTCTTGTCTAGATATTTAGAAAAACGTATATCAATCAAATTATATTTATAAAAAATACCGGCAAAGTATACAAAGATGCGTTTAAAATTAGGGTCAGTGTATAGTCAAAAACTCATTATTCTTCTTTTTTGCATCATATTCTACTTTTTATCGTTACTAAGTCGTAAACATGGATTGTTTGGGTCGAAAAAACTAACCAGCAAACACAGACACGTAACGTTTGCAAGAATGTTGCTGCATGAGCATGCCAAACACTTTTTCATCTTTTTGCATACATGGAAAGGTCAAACTCATTGTTTTTTTAAACGGTACACAGTACGCAATGCCTAAATAAGGCCGTAAGCAGTTCACAGCCTTAACAAAGAGGTACACAGTACGCAATTGGGAGAGTGGTTCACCCTCAAACATTGATATAAAAAGCGACCGATATATTCAACAACCTTGCTTAATCAGGGACTGAATTGTTGATATCAACGGTTCATAGTTTGATGCATTTCCTGCAGTTTTCCATTTTCAAAAATTTCCCAGCGATTGTATTTTCCTTTCGAAACTGAGCACATGATGACAGCTTGAGAGGACGCAGCATGTTGAAAGGTTGTCTTGCAAAGGTCATTGTCAGGGTTTGCTTGTTTATAGAATCGCAGACTCGGGTTGGGATATCTGGAAATGTTTGGGCTAGCCCATGCGCTCAGTGTAAAGAACATATGTGTAATGCAAGGTGGTAGGTTTTGCAGAGACAGGTTTATGGTGTGATGTCCAATTTTGTTTAAAGGGTCCATAACATCTCCCGAATGAGATATTGATTTAAATGGCGATCGATTGTCATAGTCACAAAGACTGTAAAATGAGGCTCCACTAAACATGAGGCACGAGGCATCGAGAAAATCACAGCCGCTTGTTGGATATCCCCAAAACAAATCAAAGACGACTTGATTAAACTCGTCTGGTATTGCAAACAGAAGAACAATTAGTTGAATAGTAGAATTCGGTTTGACGGCACAATGCGTCAGCAAGGACCGCTGGCCATTTAGCTGGTAGTCCTGAAAAAAGGAATGCTTTACAGTAATATTCTAATGTTAGACATGTGTATATCTAAATGCTGATGCAAGGAAAAACAATTAAGCATATGGCTTGCCTTTGTGACCATATGGTTTAAGAGGTTCGATTAGGTGAAAAGAATCGCACCCAGCTAAATTTTACTCACCGTAAGCTCTTGGTCTTTAAAAATAAGCTTTTGGTGTTCGATGTCGTGCTTTAGTTCTTGCTTTATCTGATGTTTGAGTTGTAGGACTTCCATACACGAAGAATACAGTACGTCTATACTTTCGCCAGTAAGAAGAGCTATTGTCAGTTTGTCTTTGGTTTGACTGATGGCTGCGTCTGGTACATCAGTAACATTGTCACTGTCGACAGAGTATTCTTTAAACATACTATCCAGTATGGCTTGAAACAGTCGTATCTTTTTGTCCGAAAGTTTGGCTTCTGTTGAACATCCAGGGTGTGGACAGACTGATTTTTCTTTTGCATGCTGGACTGTGCACTAAAGTTAAATAGAATATTAAGCTTAAGTTTGGAAACATGGCGAGCACTTTCATGAACAGTTGTGTTACAAAATAATACATGTACCTTAATTACTATGAGAATAGATAAACGACCTTAAACATATGGTAAATCTTCTGAGTGCAATCTTAGGCAATTGATAATTTAGATACTTGTAACTGGCGTAAAAAGTTGATCACAATGGCAAATAACTCATTGTTAGAATAGGTCGGCACTACTTAACGGCTAACCTTCAATATAGGGTTTAGATCTACATGCAATCATTTACACTTAGACTATTTGACTTTTTTGTATTGATTTGTTTATGTACATCACTGCATACACCTTTAACCAACCTTACCCGTAGACAGCACAATAGAGGGTGGTCGCAGGTATCCGCAATAGCTTCTGTTGCAAACTCATTAGGAAGTTTTTCCACTTTGCACACTTAACATTCCATTTTAACTGAAAACGTCTATAATTTGGATTATATTCTACTTCTTTTCAAACTATTAACACTGTTTTAATTTGTTTTCTAACACGTTGTTTTTAAATTGTGTTTATATTTTTGTATTACTCATCATTTAAATAACTGAGTGTTTCACAATCACGTGACTGTTTCACAAGGCTACACTATGCATTTTGCCTCGCAGGCATAATGATTCAGGGATATTTCTGTTGTATTTAAGTTGTATTCAAAATTCACAAGTGTCACACTTTAGCGCGCCGTTATCAATACGACTATAAATGTGTCCTCTGTTAAAGGCGCCCAGGAACATTTTAATGTATAACACGTTTGGGTTTAAAATAAATATTTGTATAAAACACCGCAAACATACCCAAACATTTATTACCTGATACATATTACAAGAGCTAATTCAAAAGCTTTTGCTGTTTCATCTTACACATCTCGCATTTAGCCAGCTGATGAAATGTGGATTATTTCAATACAGTTATTTAATTTATTAAAAAGAAAAAGCTATTTATTTGTAATGTTAAGTTTAATAATATTTTAACTGTTTCACACAAACCTCTAAAATTACTGTATAATATGCCTATTGTACCATGTTTCCCGTACAAAACTAATTAAAGAAAATTTAAATGCAAATTGTTTTAATTGAATCTTCAAAACTTTCTATGGATTACAACGCGGTGATCGAACAATGAAAAATTATAGTGTTTCTGCTTTAATCATTGAAATTATTGTTTTATTGATAAAATTAAGAAAGCTTAACATTTTGTACTCGCACGCGCAGTACTATTAGTGTTATACAGAGTCGAAGTACAAAGATAACATTTTTAAATTTCACTAGTTACCTTTCTACTGTAAATACATATTTTTCTTTAATAGTCGTAAAGAAAAGAAAATCAGTTCAATATCCTAAATCCTCACACAATCCCCTTTTCTGCATGAAATCTTATAGAGTTCCTTTAATGTCATGAAGATGATGCGTGATAATAATATCCAATCAGATAAATGGGCTGTTCAGTCAACGTAATTGTATTCAGTTCTCAAGTCTGAATTCGTACAATTGTTTCAAAGGTAACACGACCTCCGTGATGAAGACAGTGAAAGTATTTTAACATCGGACTTTTAAATCTGCATCATGTAGCAAAGTCTGATAAGGTAAGTAACTTAGCGTTTAAAATTAATAATAAAAAGTGCAATTAAAAGTAGCAGATCAGAACAATTTACAATATGAGTATTTTACTAGGTACTCGGAACTTTTATTTTACATGAATGTTATTTATTTCATTTTAACTGGGTATCGTCGAAGTCTATAAAACAATATACAGTATCAAAAACCTAAACCGGACGTCAACGGGACCGAACGAAATGTTCGGTTAAAAGAGGATCTCGGTATACAAGGGATATCTATTTGTCTATACAGCTACCATAATTATATAGGTCGTTATTCGAAGCTCAGTTATAAACATCAGATGTTTGTCCAAAAAGGACAAATCAATTTTGGTTCAAACTTTTGTTTACGTCCTACTATCTTATCTTTTCTTTTAGACAAACTATTAATGTTTCGCTTATAAAACTCTAAGATTACCTCCGTTGGTGCATGGCGTTTAATATGGCTTAGTGTAAAAAGTAGCTTCCTATTAAATTTCAGGTTCTGCATGCCTCTTTAAATCTATTGTTCTGGCTCAAAAATGGTTAATTAACACTTATTTTTATGTTTTACTAATAAAGAATGGCACTTTTGAGGTAACATAACAATATTTTGCTTATTCCATTTCAATATCATTGCTAGTTGTTCAACATGCATTCAATATCATTGCTAGTTGTTGAACATGACAAATGGACTATTTTCGGCTACTTTGGGCATTTGTTTTTTTTTATCTCGTTGATTAAAAGGGGTGACGCCTACATCCGATATACGTGAATTGTGTCAATAGCATAGTTTGGTTTTATTTTAGACAAACACAAATTTCACAATGGCGACCGGAGGAGTGCCGCATAAAGTGGGTAAGTTTGTATTGAATTTATATGTGGATATAATTTGAAAATATATTTGGTAAACCTCTACCTCAAAATCTTGTCAGAGTTATATTACCTCAGTACCTTGTCAAAACAGATTTAGACAACTTCCTTGTCAGTACCGACCATGTAGTGGTGTAAGAGTGTACATACCAGGTAGTGGTGTAAGAGTGTACAGACCAGGTAGTGGTGTAAGGGTGTACAGACCAGGTAGTGGAGTAAGGGTGTACAGACCAGGTAGTGGTGTAAGGGTGTACAGACCAGGTAGTGGAGTAAGAGTGTACAAGCCAGGTAGTGGTGTAAGAGTGTACAGACCAGGTAGTGGAGTAAGGGTGTACAGACCAGGTAGTGGTGTAAGGGTGTACAGACCAGGTAGTGGAGCAAGAGTGTACAGACCAGGTAGTGGTGTAAGAGTGTACAAGCCAGGTAGTGGTGTAAGAGTGTACAGACCAGGTAGTGGAGTAAGAGTGTACATACCAGGTAGTGGTGTAAAAGTGTACATACCAGGTAGTGGTGTAAGGGTGTACAGACCAGGTAGTAGAGTAAGAGTGTACAGACCAGGTAGTGGTGTAAGGGTGTTCAGACCAGGTAGTGGTGTAAGAGTGTACAGACTAGGTAGTGGAGTAAGAGTGTACAGACCATGTAGTGGAGTAAGAGTGTATAGACCAGGCAGTGGTGTAAGGGTGTACAGACCAGGTAGTAGTGTAAGGGTGTACAGACCAGGTAGTAGTGTAAGAGTGTACAGACCAGGTAGTGGTGTAAGAGTGTACAGACCATTTAGTGGTGTAAGAGTGTACAGACCAGGTAGTGGTGTAAGAGTGTACAGACCATGTAGTGGTGTAAGAGTGTACAGACCAGGTAGTGGTGTAAGAGTGTACAGACCATTTAGTGGTGTAAGAGTGTACAGACCAGGTAGTGGTGTAAGAGTGTACAGAACAGGTAGTGGTGTAAGAGTGTACAGACCATTTAGTGGTGTAAGAGTGTACAGACCAGGTAGTGGTGTAAGAGTGTACAGACCAGGTAGTGGAGTAAGAGTGTACAGACCAGGTAGTGGTGTAAGAGTGTACAGACCAGATAGTGGAGTAAGAGTGTACAGACCAGGTAGTGGTGTACAGGCGTACAGACAAGGCAGTGGTGTAAGAGTGTACAAGCCAGGTAGTGGTGTAAGAGTGTACAGACCAGATAGTGGTGTAAGAGTGTACAGACCAGGTAGTGGTGTAAGAGTGTACAGACCAGTAAGTGGAGCAAGAGTGTACAGACCAGAGACCAGGTAGTGGTGTAAGAGTGTACAGACCAGGTAGTGGTGTAAGAGTGTACAGACCAGGTAGTGGTGTAAGAGTGTACAGACCAGGTAGTGGTGTAAGAGTGTACAGACCATTTAGTGGTGTAAGAGTGTACAGACCAGGTAGTGGTGTAAGAGTGTACAGACCAGGTAGTGGTGTAAGAGTGTACAAGCCAGGTAGTGGTGTAAGAGTGTACAGACCAGGTAGTGGTGTAAGAGTGTACAGACCAGGTAGTGGTGTAAGAGTGTACAGACCAGTTAGTGGAGCAAGAGTGTACAGACCAGGTAGTGGTGTAAGAGTGTACAGACCAGGTAGGTGTGTAAGAGTGTACAGACCAGGTAGTGGTGCTAGAGTGTACAGACCAGGTAGTGGTGTAAGAGTGTACAGACCAGAGACCAGGTAGTGGTGTAAGAGTGTACAGACCAGGTAGTTGTGTAAGGGTGTACAGACTAGGTAGTGGTGTAAGAGTGTACAGACCAGGTAGTGGTGTAAGAGTGTACAGACCAGGTAGTTGTGTAAGAATGTACAGACCAGGTAGTGGTGTAAGAGTGTACAGACCAGGTAGTGGTGTAAGAGTGTACAGACCAGGTAGTGGTGTAAGAGTGTACAGACCAGGTAGGTGTGTAAGAGTGTACAGACCAGGTAGTGGTGTTAGAGTGTACAGACCTGGTAGTGGTGTAAGTGTGTACAGACCAGGTAGTGGTGTAAGAGTGTACAGACCAGGTAGTGGTGTAAGGGTGTACAGACCAGGTAGTGGTG
>Ga0224511_10004639_pt1 | contig 10473 bp, 6 predicted proteins | sample SF_May12_sed_USG_2_FD_169988 | JGI IMG/M metagenome (GOLD analysis project Ga0224511, IMG submission 169988) | Sediment microbial communities from San Francisco Bay, California, United States - SF_May12_sed_USGS_8_1 | ecosystem: Environmental > Aquatic > Marine > Sediment | place: USA... | reverse complement strand
AATATTTTCCAACTTCCAACATTACTAATATGACCCCCTTGCCCTGTTTTCGGTTCAATGTTGGAGAATGAGTTTAAGGAGGAGATACAATACGTTTGAGGTAACATAACAATATTTTACTTATTCCATTTCAATATCATAGCTAGTTTTTTAACATTACACATAGGCTATTTTGGGCTGCTGTGTGCATTAATCTTTGTATCTCCTCCTTAATAAGTCAGTGTGTTTTATATACAGTACCTATATTCCCTCTGGCGTCTCCACTTGTGGCGACAGAAGTAGTAGGCGACGCAGATCCAGAATATCACGGCGATGACCAGGGCGGCACATCCGAGCCCCACTCCGATATACAGCGCCTCCCTGTTGTCCAGCTTGCCTGTAATGTACATACTCGAGATTAGATCGACTTGAAGCCTAAATGAGCAACTTATGAAGCCCAACATGTGCAACTTATGAAGACCTAAATGTGCAACTTATGAAACCCAACATATGCAACTTTTGAAGCCCAAATGTGCAATTTATAAAGCCCAACATGTGCAACGTATGAAGCCCAAAATGTGCAACTTTTGAAGCCCAAAATGTGCAACTTATGAAGCCCAAACTGTGCAATTCATGAAGTCCAAAATGTGCAACTTATGAAGCCAAAAATGCGCAACTTATAAGGTCCAAAATGCGCAACTTATGAAGCCTAAAATGTGCAACTTATGAAACCCAAAATGTGCAACTTATAAAGTCGAAAAGATGCAACTCATGAAGCCCAAAATGTGCAACTTATGAAGACCAAATGTGCAAGTTATGAAGCCTAAATGTGCAACATATTAAGTCCAAACTGTGCAAATTACGAAGACCAAATGTGCAACTTATGAAGCCCAAAATGTGCAACTTATGAAGCACAAAATGTGCAACTTATGAAACCCAAAATGTGCAACTTAAAAAGTCTAAAAGATGCAACTCATGAAGCCCAAAATGTGCAACTTATGAAGTCCAAATGTGCAAGTTATGAAGCCTAAATGTGCAACATATTAAGTCCAAACTGTGCAAATTACGAAGACAAAATGTGCAACTTATGAAGCCCAAAATGTGCAACTTATGAAGCCCAAAATGTGCAGCTTATGAAGCGCAACATTTGCAACTTATGAAGCACAAATGTACAACTTATGAAGCACAAAAAGTGCAACTTATGAAGCACAAAAAGTGCAACTTATGAAGTTAAAAAGACGCAACTCATCAAGCCCAAAATGTGCAACTTATGAAGCCCAAATGTTCAAGTTATGAAGCCTAAATGTGCTACATATGAAGCACAACTTGTGCAATTTACGAAGACAAAATGTGCAACATATGAAGCCCGAAATGTGCAACTTATAAAGCACAAAATGTGCAACTTATGAAGCACAAAATGTGCATCTTATGAAGCACAAAAAGTGCAACTTATAAAGTCTAAAAGATGCAACTCATGAAACCCAAACTGTGCAACTTATGAAGCCCAAAGGTGCAAGTTATGAAACCTAAATGTGCTACATATGAAGCCAAAACTGTGCAAATTACGTAGACAAAATGTGCAACTCATGAAGCCCAAAATGTGCAGCTTATGAAGCCCAAAATGTGCAACTTATGAAGCACAAAATGTGCAACTTATGAATCCTAAATGAGCAACTTATGAAACCCAACATGTGGAACTTTTGAAGCCCAAATGTGCAACTTATGAAGCCTAACATGTGCAACTTATGAAGCCCAAAATATGCAACTTATGAAACCCGAACTGTGCTATTCATGAAGTCCAAAATGTGCAACTTATGAAGCCAAAAATGCGCAACTTGTGAAGTCAAAAATGCGCAACTTATAAAGCCTAAAATGTGCAACTAATGAAGTCCAAAATGCGCTACTTATGAAGCCTAAAATGTGCAACTTATAAAGTCTAAAAGATGCTACTCATGAATCCCAAAATGTGCAACTTATGAAGCCCAAATGTGCAAGTTATGTAGCCTAAATGTGCAACATATTAAGCCCAAACTGTGCAAACTACTAAGACAAAATGTGCAACTTATGAAGCCCAAAATGTACAACTTTTGAAGACTAAATGTGCTACTTATGAAGCCCAAAATGTGCATCTTGTGAAGCCTAAAATATGCAACTTTTGAAGTCAAAAATGTGCAACGTGTGAACTTTAGCGGCGATTACTTGGGATTAGAGAATATGGTTTATCAGTCGTTATTGTTAAACATGTTATAAATGATGTTTGATGGTTTTTGTATTGTATTATTATATTATTGGTTTATCGTTTGTCAAACAGTCTTAACACTGTTTTATTTTCAACAACACATCTGTAACGGATATGGATTAATGCTGACTTTCTTCATGAGGAAAGCAGATCTGTCCACTGCATTCATTTCACAAATATATTTTAACAAAAACACAAACAGACACATTTACCTTTGCCAGCGTGAACTCGGTTACTCAGTGCACGTGTACTTACTTTCACACGTGAGTACGGGATCCTCTGACCACGCCCCCGACACGCCATTGCAGACGACACGTGTAGGGCCGGTCACGTGACGTCCGAACCCCTTGCACGATATCACGACAATGGTCCCGGGGGTGACCGCATATGACGAGAGCTCGATGTCGTCATTGGAAGTCGTGGTGATGACGGGACAGTCTGCGCATGTGCAAAAAGCGCGGTTATGAATAGGTAAAGGAAGAATATATCGGGGTTTGTTCCAAAATCATTTAAGGTTGGACGGATTGAGGCAAGGGGATTTGGCTCCGTGGTAAAACACTCGACTGCCGACCCAGGGATTGCGAGTTCGACCCCCCCTCACTCCAACAAAAATACTAAAAGGAGATATGTACTGGTTCTTCCCAGGAAAAATGCTCCCGTGTATCAGTGCTTGGGCACGTTAAAGAACCTGGTTTGTCATGTGTGGTGGACGCTCCAGTATCTTGCACTACAGGCCACTAATAGAAACTAATAATCTGTATGCCCCGACGCCAAATGGGCAAAGCCCGAGTGCGTCGCTAAACAAAAGTAATACCCCCATGTCTGGGTTTGTTAACATTCCAAAATCATTTAAGGTCGGACGAATTTTCTGTTAAAAACTTAAGATTTCTTTAATATGTTTCAAGCTAGAAGTATACAAAGATCTACTTTTAAAAAGATGAACGTAATTTTGAAATGTAATTTGTTCACTAAATGTTATTGACCAATTGACTTCTAAATAATAATACTAAACTATTTAGGGTGCGCTTGAAAAGTCTGAATAAATAACAGCTTATTCGGTGAAACCAGACATATATTTTTTTGTCACGATGACGAAGTTGTACACTAAATACATTACATATAATGGCAAATAAACATACATGTAGATACCACGCATGGGCAGGAGAATGTGGTCTAAAGTGAAAACTTTAAAACTTTAAAGGTCCGTTTATACACAGCGCGACCGCGAACGAGTCCTACGCGAACACGAACGCGACCGCGACTTTTGAGACGTTTTGCCATTCAAATAGAGCACGAACTCGAACGCGGAAAACCGCCGACGGATTACAAGGCGGCTCGTCTTTTACTTGCTTGAGATATCAAAATCGGTCATTTGGAATCATGGTGCAGGTATAATTAGACTCAAAGAAGATCATAGTTCTGTATTTGTACGCGCAATGGGTACATATTGTCTGCTTTGTCATACAGTCCATGATTCTTCTCAATTTCAAAAGTCATTGATTCTGTCTTGCCCATTGTGTGGTCGATTCTTCTCTAAACTTCACTAGAAAAACTAGGCTGACGCCAGTGCCTGGATTGTCTTGGAACAGTCAGATATGCACGTTTTTATTTGTAGAAATAATGCAAGAGAAGTACTTGCTGATAGGTAAATAGCAAAAAAGCCGCGCGAACGTTTGACAAAATTCGCTCTGGGGGCTATCAAGGCGGTCGGTCGCGCGAACAAAAAATTGTTCGCGTTCGCGTTCGCACTTTATTTGAACGGTTCTTCTACAAATAAGGTCCGTTTATACACAGCGCGACCGCGACTGCGAACGCGAAGCGGTTTTTCGTCCTGGAATAGTTAAGTTATTTGTAGAAGAACCGTTCGCGCTGTGTATAAACGGACCTTTATAGCCGTTTTAGAATACGAAATGTGACGCGGCTAGACTGTAACAAGGTAACTTCAATATTTTATGTAACGCGCGTAGTGTACATCTCTCAACCACGCAACAATTTCTGAAAAATAACATTCATTTAACGAACTAGTCCTTCATAACCGTTATTTCGACAATGCACCGTAATAAATTATCACGACTGATAGTTGGGGGAAAGGTCCATGAAACGTAAGGATCGAGTAAAATGCAATAGAAAACGTGCGTGCGTATCAGTTCTGAGACTACAAACGAACAACTGAGTACATCATCGATTTAACGAAGCTAAACACGTTCGTTCGGAAAAAACCCCGAATCTCTTCAAATCACTTAAACATTCAGTATTATAAAGTTTAAGAGTTGTGTTTTACTTTTTCATCTTTTCTTTTCTAAATACTTATTTTAAAAAATGTTTATATCGCCAATTTTTTAAGCACGCGCATTTTAGCGCATTATTATAAAAATGACATTTTTTCTTTTACTATAAATCGATGACTTACAATTAAATGTCATTGTTTTAGTTAGTTTTGTAAAGTTAGAGGCTTATTTTTCGCTCCTCGTTTTTAGATTCCATCCAAGGTGTTTGTGTGTTTCTGATAACGAAATGACTTTTAGTACATGTCAATATTTTGATTGTCAAATAAATAATTATATTAATTTAACATATCTACATAAACACTGGTAGATAATCATGTTTAAATTTACAGTAATTTTACAGCGTTTTTTAATTACAGAGTAATGCGGCTTTCACGATTTGTCTGACCATTACAGAATTCATACAAAAGCGATTCAATGAAAACTCTTAATTCTTTAACATTGAAATAAATGGCAGGTGCTAAAACAACAGGGGAATAGTATCAGTATCATTATACGCTTTTGTCACTCGGGGAATAGTATCATTATACGCATTTGTCACTCGGTTGTGTTAATTTTATGTGAATTCTACGAAGAACCGTTTTATAATAATGATCTGGTAGAATAAATTTATCTGTCCAGCCGAAATACATAGTTACATTTTTTCACAACTGGCAACACGTTAGGTTTTCACATTTACTTTCCATTTCAAATAGGGCTCTTGTCGGCTGACACTGAAGAAATCAATCAGAAACCGGACAATTTTAACGAACGCAAGTTAGCCGTGGTGAGCCGTGGTGAGCCGTGGTAGATAGACGGCGTCTGTGACATCAAAGAATAAAACATTAATGCTACATAATGTATTGTAATAATTTTATAACACGACTGCTTATCTTCAGTCGGGAAACTGCACGAGGAACTCAAAATGTTTCACCGTTGCCGAACTAGCGTATCCACATTGCGTCATCGGTCACGTGAAAGGGTTCGACGACAGCTAACGTATAACGCGGACGTATGTCGACGGTGACGAGGGGAAACATGAGTGTGGTGTGCAGACAGTATGCACGAGATTACAGCTATAGGGCACATTTAAATTTCTCACGAATGCTGCATGAATTGCCTTGATATGAACGACAAAAGGTCCAGAAGTTGTTATATGTGTAAAGCCCTTTTCAGATTGAAAATCGACCGTGTGGTCATGATATAGACATCTTTTTAAAACAAAGAGTTTAACGTATGTTTGTAGTTGACGAAATGTTGACGGCTAGACGTTACGTTCATTATATGCGTTACAGCCAGCAGTCGGTATATTTCCGCAAGACAAAATGACGTCATGATATTCCAGCATAGCATCAACACTGTTGCTGGTGTCACTTTTTACCGGAAAATGACGTCAACGTAACAAACTCAGCATTAACGTCATAACTATGCTAAGAAAGTGCGCAAAAAGGTTGAACACGGAGGAGTTGTGGGTTTAGACATTCGTCGTTATTACAACAATCGCTAGAAACTTGTATGTATCGAAGCACTCACATGAAACAGAGCGGTCACGTGGAGTTGGGGCGTCATACCAACATACAGAAACGACGTTATTGTCGTTGATGTAAGAGGTGCACCAATCTAAACTTGATCGGGTCTATCCAATGAAAACTAACAATTTCTCAAATTACGGAAATACCCGAGTTGTGACGATTGACGGTGCGCATGTAGGCCTGCTAACAAGGTTAGTCATTGTTAACCATTGCCTTTTTAAGTACGAACACCATAATAAAATATGTTATTGTTTTTAATATAATGTATTTCTTTTCGTTTTCCCCTTTCCTTAACTTTATTGCCAATGTCACTAGCGGATCTAGGGGGTGGGAGGGAGCCGCACCCGGCGCGTTCCCCTAACGGACGCTGACCTATGATTGTTTATGCCCAAACGCTATTTTTTACTTAATATAAATCCCCTTTTTCATTTTAAACAAAATTGTTATTGATATATGGCAAAAATGTTTACGAAAATGGCTGAGTTGATACAATCGGCATATCGATTTGTTTCAATTTCCTCATTATTTAAAGACTCATTTCATTTAAATATTCATCACATACATTATATCACTGTATATGTCGTTTACTCTTCAGAAATGGATGAAACAAGTATATCCATCTAGCCCGTGCGTTAACATCACCAATAATAGACGACCAAGAAAACGACTGATTTTATAATTAAAAAGATTACGACCTTTTTATCAATCAAATAACATAAAGAAGATCTTTAGCTTTTCATGTCAATTAAATTACATCTGGAAGGCCGTTCACTTGTCATTACCGTGGAGTTGGATGAAAGCGTGTGATCGTTATCAAACGTTTTATAGATTTATCAATACAGAAGCGAGTTTATCTATTCACTAGAGGCACATCCATTAGGTGATGATAAAATCCATAACATTGTGTTGTATTGGAACTAATCGAGTTATTTCATGAAGCCACTAGTATTTAAGTAAATATCCTTCATGGTAGTCATTCTCTTTGCTGTCGGCGATTCGCGCTTTTTTTTCTACCGGATGTACGATATACGGAATGATATCTTAGCATTTTTCTTTTACTACAAGATGTCATTATTAGTTGTTATATTAGCGAATTTGTTTATACTTATTTGTATTTAATTGCATTTGAGTATACTTAATTTCTAATGCACTGTTTGGAAACATGTTTGTCATGACTTGTATATATTTTGTCTATATTGTCAAAGGCACATATAGTGCCGATAACCAATAAACTTGGAAACTTGGTTATTTTTCATGCATTAAAATCGTGTGTGTTGTAAGAATGTAAAATGAATTAAAATCCAGACTCACTATCAAATCTTTACTTGACACGACCATGCGAAATCTGGAGAATTAGTTTCCGCGGTAATAACAATGAGATATATATTCTTATTTATAATCATCAATAACATTTAGTTAAAATAAAGTTAAGAGGACTTAAAAAAGCAATGCCGGAAAAGATATGCGCACTTCATGAAACTAAATCAGTAATTGGAACACTTAAAATAGTTTTCTCTGAAGCGCTCACGGTTAACTAGTTTTATATTGATAAAAAAAATCTTTTTTTTTAATTTATAAACGGGTCGAGTCTGATGTAATCGTAGACACGTTCTACACGCAAAAAAATAGCTAAATACAGTTTTATAGTATTTCTTGAACATTAACTCATAAAGTTATTTCATTTGCTAAAAATGCATTTTACACTATTTTGAGACTAATTAGCTTAACGTCATCCGATTTTTTTTTACAAAAGCCGTATAACATTATGTTCGACGCAAATACATCTTTAAATTCAAATACATCTTCAAGTATTACCTGTATGTATCTGGTACCATCAAGTATTACATGCATTATGGGTGAAAACGCATCGTGACCATCAATACATTTTATTTCTGGTGTTAAAAACCCATTTTATATTATCATTGATAACTGTAACATTAAGAAAACATGGATATCTATGAAGTTCACGTAATATCAATACAATTACAATATCATCAATTAGATCACACTTAATCCAGCCTGTTCGTTATAGCCATGGTCTATTTTTTTATTGGATTAACATTTGTTGTTGTTTTTAGATACCCCGTCAAACCAATATTCGATGTTCACGCTTGATACATCCCTCAAATCAATGATTAATCTTACGACGCCCCGTTTAATAGATGATATAGCTCTTTAAAAATAGTTTGAAGATTAAGTTAGGTAATGAGATTGAAATGTTCAATCATGTTAGATAGTTAAAGTCAGTGTCTATCCGCACACAGCTGGCGACATAAGCTGTTGGGAAGGGTATAGAACGGGGGTGTGGGAAACTAATTGAAAGCCTTTACCGCTCGTACTTTGTGTTGATATAGTTAATCATTTGATGATATTAGCTGCCGATGATGGGGACGGGAGAGATGGCATCACTCTGTTTAAAACGAACAATAAACATATTCCAATAAATACCTGGTTGTGTTATAAAATTAATTATCATGTTAGTTTATTTAGGTATTTATGTTGTTTGTTGACAAATTCGAATTTTAATTACCAACGTGTTTCTATGTTTGATTTATAAACAAATAATAAATTTATTTTATTCTTGACGAATATGTATTAAAACGATATTGGCAAGTTTTAGAACAAAATATTCGAACAAATTATCAAATTACTACTTACTTTGGAATTAACTGACTATACACTTTTGTAGTATACAATTATTTGCTTATTATCGAGGGTATTGGTTGACTAATTAAGGTAGTGCTTGGTAATTATATACAAAACAACAAGGTGTTTATCAAGAAGGCTATAATACATATTTTTATTCTAAATAATTGTCTATGCGCCTTTGCAATTTTAACGTTATTATATTAACATAATAATATGCATACTTTATTCTGCGTGATCACGTTAGGCGTCAAATAAAATATTGAATATTCCCATCAGCGACCGACTCCGACCTACCAAGTAAGCCATGACTCTAAATAGTTCTTGCTGTTTCGCCGTTAAATTATTTTGTCGGTTTCGAAACGAAATAAATTATAGAAGAAAAAGTGCAAAAACAAAAACGTTTCCCCACCTACATACCTTCCCAACCTTTTTGTAGCGGGTAAGAAACATTTAATGTTTCATGTTTGGCCTAATACCCACCTCCGTCTACTCCCCTGGTGCGGTATAAAACTGAACTCACAACGCTCTTAAATCATCCCAATATCAACCAACGCCCAAACTCGTATTGAAATCATGATCGTCTACATGTTGTATTAGTGTATTGATCAATCAGTTTAGGATATGAGGATGCATTAACGTATTCAAACAAATAAATTGTTAATTTTCATTTTGACGGCCACATTGAAAATACCATATTTACATTGTATGTATCTTCTCCTCATTATTTTTATAAAAATTGTAAGAAACAAGTGTCTATATTGGTAAAACTATTGGATACGGGGTTTATCACGACTTAGGTCGCTATTTTATGTGTCCGCCAATTGACGGAATGCTATCCGTCAAAAAATCGCTTAACAAAGAAATCGTTAGGTCTATTACATGTACGCGTTTGCTATCCGTTAACGGACAGGTCTCCGTTTCGTTTCGCACAGTGAGCGATTTTTGACGGATGACGGACAAGTTACGCATAGGTTTTTACTTAAATTGATATATAATTTGAAGTGAAACATCGCTAAAATGCGAAAAAGCATTAAATTCTAATTGACTTATAACAAGAAACTCCATTTAATGCCCCAACACTGACAGCAGAAATATTTTACAGTCGTTAAAATAAGTGTTGTTTTGAGGCAGTAGAAATAAAAAAATAAAGTGACACTAGTATGTGTGTTTTATTCATATAGATATAATGCGATCGAATTTGTAAAAACAAATGAACTAGATAGCAAATTAAATCGAAAACATTCAATTTTACATGGTAATCTTTGAGGCCGAGGGATTTTAAACACATGACTTTACGGACACATGTAATAAGTACCATGCGTTTTGACGGACACCTTTCGGGTGGCTATCCGTCAACTTACGGACACGTAATAGCGGCCTTGGCCAGTCTTACATACACACAGCCGGGGCAGACTGCTGTAGATCTATAAAACCTGAGTTATGAATTATAGTAACGTTACGCCAGGCAATAAATTATTGAATTTTGAAATCATGTTTTAACCATGAATTGAATAATTTTTATACTTTATTACTATTATTTTCGTTTACAATTGCGTCAAGGATTTAAACGTAGCGTTATGAATGGATGTTTTATTCAAATATTGTATTTTATTACATACGCACATTTGTTTTCCTATATAATTCTATTGACCGCAACTGATCAATATTTTTCGATATCGGGTGTGTAAAGATTCACGTGAAATGATATCGGGTGTGTAAACAAAAAAGAACTACTTTCGTTTTGTTATTGTTTACAATGATGACGTTACGCACATAAAATCCACCAATTCCCGCATTTTTATGACGTCAT
>Ga0224511_10004638_pt1 | contig 10473 bp, 5 predicted proteins | sample SF_May12_sed_USG_2_FD_169988 | JGI IMG/M metagenome (GOLD analysis project Ga0224511, IMG submission 169988) | Sediment microbial communities from San Francisco Bay, California, United States - SF_May12_sed_USGS_8_1 | ecosystem: Environmental > Aquatic > Marine > Sediment | place: USA... | reverse complement strand
AAATTTCAGATGCCATTGTTGCTGGTGTTGTTGACAGATGGTTGCAGAAGACAGGAAGTAAATATACAGAAAGCATTATGGGACAGGAAGTTGGACTTAATTGGAAATTAATTGGAGTTAACAGTCATTTAGCAATTAACGCTAGCGTTACTTAACGGCAGCGTTATTTAGCTTTGAGCAACAGACTTTAACAGGAGCGTTTACTAACAGTTCGTTTGGGATTTAGCGGAGGATTAAGGTAACGTACTGTTAAATTTAACGGAAGTTTTGAGCAACCGGCCCCTGTTCAAGACAAGTGGGTGTTCAACGTATGCTTGCTCATTTTAAGCCGTTCTCAACAATAATTAGAGTAGAATAGTAACAGTCAGGAAAGCAAGTAACAGTGTATCAATAACAATATCATGATCACATTACAGTAAATAAAAAGAACGTGTTTTCTTACCTGAATCGCAGGGTTTCTGGGTTGTAGGTGACAACAGCAAATATGTCTTGAATTATGGTTAAGAAACATAATAGCAATACTGTTTAAGACATACGTATAAGAACAAAAATTCATTATCAATTGTAATAAACTTTAGTACAAAAATACAATTTTGTAAACCATATCGGTAAATCTACACCACGATATTGTATTTTATTTATCCTATGAGGGCGTTAACGAACATTTGAAATATAATAACAAAATTACAAAAATCGGTCATAACACATAACGTCGAAAGTTGAAGAACACTTAACAAATTAACGTGTGAGAATTTTTTTAAATTACCTTTAAAGCTATCAAAGCACATTTAGATTGTATTTAGAGAAGGAATATATATGTAGACACAATAGACAAGGCTAATGCATTTCAACATTTACGCTTAAATCACTGAAATAAACTTTCAAAGACATCATACTATTTACATTAGGTGGAAATTAGGTTTCGAGATGTTTGAATTTATTTATTAACCAAATTCGCACGAACTATAATTAAATTGATGGTTTCCAAAGATACCAAATCTGATCATGTGTATTGTAAAAGGTTTTCATACCATCCAGTTATTTCTCTGCTTGGAAATTACAAATATGTGTTATTTGTGAAGTAGATAATGTGGTTTCCTATTGTGTTTTCTGGTGCTGACAAATGTGATAGGTCCATTCACAACACTGAGATAACAACATGTGTCCAATATATCTCAGTTTCATCTGACTGAGAATAGACAGGGAGAAATTGGTTTCAAATATATCAAACATGCGCTACTGAGCGATATAAGTATGTGTTGATATTTATGGGATATAACGTAATATTTTGCCTAAAGTACAATTTACAATTGATGGCGTTTGATTATTGCATCAGAGAAGCTACCGGTTATTTGGCACAAAACAATGTGTTTGTTTTTATACGGGCTATTTTGTCATGGTGCCCTTAAACTTGACATGTCAACATTGTTTACAACATTTTTTCTTTGAACATCTCTTCACCTTTTTATCTTATGTAATGTCTTCCCTTGCTTAAAGGAACTTAAATAAACACCATATTTAAGGTAAGACCTTTGAAATGAATTCACATATTTGCAGCTAGGAAGAGATTTTATAAACCTTTTTTATTTAAATATATGCCATTTTAAGACGATCTACCGCACAACTTTTCTCAGTTTTTGCGTTTTTGATTTTATAAACAAGATTGAAAATTTTTCATATTATTCATATTTAAGGGAGGTAATAAGGTGTAAAATTACTTCCCTTTAATTTAGTTTAAGCAAAAATAGGTTACTTGCGTTTTAAAAAGATTTTTCTACGGTTGAAAAGTAAAAGCATAATATATATCACATTTTAATGAAAAAATCTTGTTTATTTTTTTATAAAAAATACAAATGTGTATGCTTCATAGTCCATTACACAGGTCTTGCCTTAACAGTCTAATTGCTTAATACTATTTATTCTTGATTGTAAACTTGCCTCAAATATATTATAATATGTAATAAACCAAACAGCCAAAGGATACGTGTGAACCTAGTCTTCATCATGCTGGGTTTGAAGGAGGGGACGGCGTTAGGATCGCCGTCCCAGAAGATTATGTTAACGATGTCGTTGCCTATGTGTCGCTTCCTCTCCACCTGAAAATATCGCCATGTGTTCAATGATATGAAACTGATAAAAGGGAAAGCTCTCAGGAAGCATAGCCTGCACGAGAAAAAAAGCAGCCTCGGTTTTCATGAAGCTGTTCATTAAAGGTAATGAAGGTATGTTAGACGTGGTATAAGCATCGTTTGGTTTGTCTTTCAAATGACATTTTCTTTTAAAATACATCATTACAAAGTGAAGGTATACAAAGGCACATTAGAGTTTTAACAAAAATGACATAGTTGTTGAAACCGTAACATAATAATGCTTACTAGTTTTACTGGAAACGCGTAAATCATAGGTACATAATCATGAAAAACAGTAAATGAAAACGCGTAAATCTGTATCAAACCTGTTGTTTGTTTTCCGAAGAATACGGCAACAATGTTGAAATGTGGAACATGATCTCATGCCCTTCATACACGGTGTATATGGAGTCGTGGCCGGTTGTGTTTGCTGAAGCATAATATTAATACATCATACATAGAAGCTACACAGAATATTATTTCAACGCGATGATATTGGTGTAGTTTTGTCATTATAATAAGGCATTATAACAAGTTACTTTTTGTTTGGATAACACGTATTACTTTTGTGAAAGTTTCCTTTCCCATGATGAATATCTAGCCGCCAAGATGTCTGTTTTTACAATAAAATATATGTCCCTGACACATACGTACATTTGCAATCTAGTCCTGCTTTAAACTTTTCCCATCCTTTTAATCTCACACGGTCACCGAGAAGTTTTAGAAATCGGTTGAAATCCTCACTTCCATGTTCTGTAAAATGAAACACATTTGAAGGGCATACGGAATTAAAGAAAACGATATTAGCTATAAAACATATCTCCTCTCCCAAGTTATTACAAAGCAAGTATGTCTGGTCATATTAATATTGTTAATATGAAAAAGCTTTAAAAATGAATAACTACTGAGTCGAAAGAACAGGACCTTTAAAAGTAAATATATTGCTAAACAAGATGCATATTAGGCGACATATTTAATTCTGGACTAGAAATTAACTGGAAGACGAAAATACCACATTTTACACCGGACATGTGTATTGTTATCTTTAGATAATAAACAAACGAAAAGGCGGCGGAAGTCAACATTTATGGCTACGATTGGTGAATATATTTCTAACACATAAAAAGTAATGCAAGCCTGGCCTCATTATATCCTTTGCAAATGACATTTGTGACGTGATTCAAATCTGTTAGAGACAAAAACAAAGATTTAATTTCCATAGGAAATGCATCCTAAAACAGGACGAATAATTTGCATTTCAATTTGGATTCAAAGAAAACAGAACGTGACGTTGGATAATGCATCTTACCGTTGCTGAAGAATTCGTCGTCTGACGTTTGGCCTTCTTTTGCGTACAAAACTCCGAATTTAAAGTTCACCGAACCCTGGAAACAAAAATAAGAATGATTTACTAAGTGCACTGATCAGATTATATCACAGCGGTCGGCAAACCTACTATAACTTACTTATAGGCATAAAAGAGCGTCTATACCAGTGCAAGAAACGAACAGAAGCTCTAACGCGGTTAGAAGTAGGGTACGAAATTAATACCCACTCTAATGACTGTTAAGTAAACAAACCTGATGTAAAAAATTATATGCAACTTTCGTGTTTAGTGTGTAATAACGTTAAAGGCTCGATACATATCATAATCTTAATACATGTACCTACACTGAAAAACATTTCCTAAAACATAAGTTTTTTACGTATGGACAAGGGTCAGTAAAATTTGTATTAGTTTATTAGCGCTGGAGATATAACAACATAGTTTGTTTACAACTGCCAACAATAATATTCGATCGATTGTTTACAAGCGCTTTCTGCTGCTTGATTAGGCAGAATGTAAACAGAGCAGCAGTTGAAACAAATCGTTCTATTTAAACGTCTGTGTGTTACATTGAAACTATATTTTGAGAACGTCTTAAAAAAGTTTATAAATGGTTGGTTTGTATAAATATGTATTGATATCTGTAAAATATCAGGTTAATTAAGACGGATAGAGTGACTTTAAGTATAACGTGGTAGTTGATTAAACAAACAGACAACCAACGCTTGATCTATGAAACCAGATAAAAGTATAGTAATGATGCTAAAACGAACCCTGCAAATAAATATTGTAAACGTAATCCTACTTCCAGACACTACTCATGAAATAAAACTCTCCTTTAACTACATGTGAAAAGGTTGCTTGGTAACAAATTATGCAACGTGCTTTTTATGTTCACTGCCATTTGTATGTTTTAACTGAAATTGTAAGAGAAGTTATGTTTCACTGCCTTCAAATCAGTTAAATATTTACTTTCGTTTTAGCTATCTTTAAATGAATGGTATTTTTAATTTTCTGTGGCTAAACATTTTGTACTTTCCTAAATAATCTAAAACATCAAACTATGCACTAAAACTAATTAGTTATCCACACAATGAAATGTTACAGAACAAAGATTTTTTTATTTAGATTCGTCTCGTGAAGAAAGTATTTCGCCAAAATAAAATAAAACTGAACCATCCAATGCATTGAAATTTGTCCCATATTCATGACTTGAAATGCACAATAAAATATTGACATATTGACAGTAGGTATAACGAGAATGCCATAATAAAATATGAACATTTTGAAAAGGTGGGAGGCAATATTTTAAATAACCTCAGGTGCGCCTATATGTTTGACATGGTGTCGTGTAAAACGAAGTAAAAATAAGTATCGTCATTGTTTATTAGTATAGCGTTTGCTTAATATTTCTTGAAAAAAGAAGAGATGTGTTAAAAATACATTCGTTTCTGGAACAAAAACCACACACAGGTTATTAATTTAAGCATTGCATTCAAAAAGCCACACAATGGGTGTCTTTATATCGCTGTCTAAACATTTTCCCATATGCATTGACACTGTATAACTGTCCACCTACCTACATTAGCTATTTCATAGCATTAGTTTCACATAACTGATATTCCTGATTAAATACAAGGTGAAATCGTTCGTAAAACAAGGAGTGGGTGAATAGACATTTTCAAATTTTTTTTAAACTGCAATTTCTCCACAGACAGAAATGTGTGCAATGATGTTAGCAGTTTTAAATAAAAAGTTATATTGGTAGGATCTAAATGCAGCTTTGGTGTATCTTAGTTATCAAACATGAAATCTGAAATGGTCATCTGTTGGAGGAATCAATTTTATAAAATTAAAACATTAAAATAGCAGTTCATTTTAAATGTCTTGTTTTGCGGTGTTTTTTTGTTAAGCAGTGTTTGTTTTTGTACGGACCATACTGGCATAGTGTCCTTAAACTTGACCTAGTTTGCCATGTCTGCAACATAATGTCGTTGAAAATCTTTCCAATTCATATCACTATATAATTGTAGATGGGTAAAATTTGAAATACATTCCTGTTAAACTTATCCCCTAGAACCAATCTTACCTCTTGCTCTTCAAGCACCAAAATCTCCTTTTGTATCTCGGGATTGAATACTTCTTTGGGACCCTTTTCAATTCTTTCCATGTCAAGATGAGACAAAATGCCTTTGACTGTCTGTGGCTTGTTTGGATTGTAGGAGAGAGATATTCGTTTGGCGCCCTGCAATGTAGGACACACACACAAAAATATTATAATAAACTGATGAAAGGGAAAGCCCTCAGGAAGCATAGCCTGCACGATAAAACAGCAGCCTCGGTTTTATTGAAGCTGTTCATCAGTGGTAATGAATGATGCCACACCACTGACGCCCCCTAGCGCATGAGCAGAACTCCATTTTCAAATGTAAACAACATACATGTACAGTCCATGATCCCTGAGGACCAGAAAAATATGACTACACAAAGATGTAGTACGGGGCGACTTTTTACAGCCGCCACACAGGCACTAAACACCACATGAGTTATACTGTATAACCTCTGTAGAGCAACATCATGCGGCTACATACGATTTCGGTTGCTCTAGAGAGATGTTTTTCCTCGGAGGCTTAGTTACCATGGTCAATGTCACTGCGCACTGATTTCATACCGGTCGAGAGAGGTAGCCGCTCGTTAAAGGTGAAGCGTGGAGGTTATACAGTATATAATGATTTTCTTGTCGTGCCGTTAATCGTTTTAAAATGTTGTATACCGTCAGGATGATATTTGGGTCTTGTAATGCAACATCATACATAAAAAACATTGGCACCATTTCATGTTATATAAAATGTTTTTTACGCCTAGCAACACAAATAACAGTATCCTTTATCATATGAACACGACTCCTAAAACCATTCTGTAAGTACACAACTGGTCTCTGGTTTACATTTTCACATTCGGTACTGTTGCACTCTTTTTATGCACACTTAGATGAATACAGTGATGACTAATATCTTAATCATACGTGTATTTAAATGGTACATTTTTTGATAAACTATTGTATAAATGAATCAGGAAAAGATACACCAATGCTTTTGCAACGCACTTAAAATGTAATGAATGGGTGCCTACATATTCTGCCGTATGTATTGTTACATACTGATTGATTCTCTAATAAATAATTCAAAACCTTATAAAAGGAGAACAGTTACTTAGATATTATCTTCAAAGTATTACCACGTCTTGATTCGTTTATTTTAAAATTTAAGTTCAAGACATAATATGTAGCCATCGCTATGTGTCTGTGGTCTAAGTATTGCACTGTCTTGGTATGTTTATGCATGGCTAGGACATAACAGTGAAATGCGTAGGCATCGCTATGGATCTGTGATCTAAGTATTGCACTGTCTTTGCATGTTTATGCTTTGCTAGGACATAACAGTGTAAGTGTAATGCTTACCGTTTTTGTCCAGAGTATTGCCCTGTACTGGGGAACATTGTGATTGTTGGCATCTGTCACGACCACCGACAGAAGGTAGACGTCCTTGTCGTTGTCGATGTAGACGTAGTTCTGATGCACTGAAACAAACCAATCAAAGTGTTTTATGAACAGCTTCAATAATACCGAGGCTGTTATTTTCTCATGCAGGCAATAGTTCCTGAGGCCTTTCCCTTTCATCAGTTTAATTTTTATAAACCATTATAATGGGACAATTAACATGCTAGGTTTAAAGACCATTATGAAACACGACAGAAACGAAAATCCTAAAATGTGTAATGATCAGTCGTAGGTCGTGAGGTATTGTATGTCATATTAACACATTTTTATAGAATTTTATTTTAGTTATACAATGAGAACACACTTTTTGTACAAAGTGAATGTTTTGGTAGTTTTGTGTTACTGACTGCGACCTAACTATAATAGTGTTGGATAATTCACATTCTAACCAAACAAACTGACAATAAGACTACTTACGTTTTCCTAGGAAGTATTTGAAGTACCACCTCGTCTGGAACTCCGGATTTTCCAGATGTATTGGACTGTTTAGCGGACTGGACGGCTAAATAACGTATATTTGATTAGCATTAACAGGAAATATAAATATTCGTTGTTATAAAATTGTAAACATGTGCATATATTAATTTCTGAATATGTTCAGTTGGGATCAAAACTGTTTACCATTGGAAATGTTAGATATCTAATTAATATTGGGAAATGTTAATGAACACACAACAATATAATACTGAGAAATTTTTATGGGACAATTAAATATCAGTAATGTAAACATGCCTCTTCTATATTTCTCTCTCCAGTTTCAATTGGGGAATGTTCATACATGTATTCGCGCACCAATATAATACTGAGAAATACTTATGGGACAATTAAATATCAGTAATGTAAACATGCCTCTTCTATATTTCTCTCTCCAGTTTCCACCCGGAACCTTCCTGCATTCTGTGGTGAGTCGCTGTCTGTCGAATTGAGCTGAAATTCCAAATAAGAACATATCGTACAAAAATTCAGTTGTGACATTCTCATTTTAATAGTAAACACCATTCATTTTTTGCAAAGCTTAAATCAGAAAACTTGACGCTCAAAGTGGGACGATGCGAGTAAAATGCTAAGATGTTAAGTTTAAACGCCGTTTTAAGATTGACGAGGCCATATCACAGTGGTCAGTTGCCCTAATCACATCTTTGTGACGCTTAGACTACACTACCGAGTGCACATTCTCGCGAGCGAGAGTAACTAACAACAGACAGTTCACCAACTGTCAATCATGACCAAGCTATTGACAACAGAAATCTTATTATCAAAAACATAACCACTCTAGCAATTTGGTCGGGTCAGGGGTCTCTGCGGAAACAGCCACATCTGAGCTACCGAGCCGGGTAAAATGCAAAGAGGATACGGGGGCGCGAGAGTCATTGTCAAAACAGATTGTTGATGAACGTTAATGGTAACAAATTAATCAACCAACGGATCGATTTGATTTGATTTCATGTGCTGTTATGAAACATAAAAACGTACTTCAAGTGCTGTTGTACAATTAACAAGAAAAATTAAAATTAAGACTTTTTGAATAAGTTTATTTATTAACAAAAAGCCATGATAACACAAATAAAATAAAACATGGTTCAAGCTTTGTAATGATGTTTCCAATGCATCGGATATCATTTGCGGAGTCCTAGCATTTTTGTTTGACAAACACTTGTGCTGATGTATGGTCAGCCTACAACCTTTTTGTTGATTCCGGAAATGGTATAAAGGAACACATTTATAGAATAGATTTACTGTCATCAATATCGAAAGTATTATAACTGGCAATGTGCTGTTATCGGAAAAAGATGCCATAAAGCAACTGTTTTGCACACATTTCACATATTAAACAAGCGATACAGACGAATAAGATGAACGGATATTGTCTTTTAACGACATAATGTAAGGAACACGTCAACAGGAAAACATTGTAGATCACGCAAGGAAGCTATTGCATAATTCTGTCTTTTCTGCCGCAGAAGAATGGCAGACATTGATATGTTCTATTTTACTGTTCAATTAGCTATTTTGACATTTGATTGCTGGAAGATAGTATTATATTTTATTTTATGCTTATAAATCATTGAAATAAAATTTTATAATACTCTAAATAATAAACTATAATTATTCTGAGACATCAGGAAAAGTCCTGAGGAAGGATAGCTTGCATAGGGCAAAACGCAGCCTCTGTTCTACTGATGCTGTTAATTAAAGGTAGTAAATGATGTCAAACCACTGATGCCAACAAGCGCCTGAGCGGAACTTTATTTTCAAATCAAAACAATAAACAATCTATGATCCCAAAGGACCAGAAATGCATATCTACACAATGAAACAACAACAATTTTATTCCACTGTTATTATGTTCAGTAACTTATTTGTGGAATTACAAACTCTTACTGTATTAACAAAGCAGTAAGAATGTTAATTTGTTCTAGAAAAAGCAGAGATGCAGAAACGGGGATGATAAAGTTTTGACACACAATAACATAAAACAACCAACCAGCATCTTAACAAAATGTCCACTATTTGTCCTACAAACAAGAAAGTAGCAGTTGTATATCAGAAAATATCCTTTTCAAAGGGGTATGGAGTTCAATTACATTAGTGACAATTTATTTTTGCCAAGACTATTTCTGTCATTAAAACCATGTTCGTCGCTGCTTTTGTTATTTCGCAATTTTCTCCTAGTTCTTTGAGTCGACAAAAAATGACGCAGTTTTATTGGACAAAATACGGATTTCTGCGGGCTTAAGACAGTTCTAATAATATTGAGCACGCAAAGCAACAATATATCTGCCAACACGAATGCTCTCGTAGAATAAAACGTTGGTGCACAAAAGAATTGTCCAATTTAGAACAACATTGAGTGTAACGTCGACCTTTTCTAGGCAGTGTCCAGGCAAAGGAACAAACAGGCAAATGACCTCACACAAATATCGTGACCTGCTTAACATTGTAGAAAAGCCTTGTTCATTGTTACATTGTTTGTAGAAAAACGTAGCCATGGTTATGTCCTGAATGGTTATTCAAAACATCATATATATGTATCTCGCTTATATTCATTGACAAGTTAAACGACTTTCTTGTTTTAAAATTGATGATTGATTTTCTTTTTAAAACGCGACATTTTCCCGCTGTTCTCCTCGTACCTGACGACCTTCTTTCATTTCATAATATTTTCGACTTGTACTTAAATTTTATAACATTTACTGGTAAGGCCAAACAATATTGTGTTTAGGTCTTAAAACATTAGTTAGGGTCGGCTCTGTTTTTTTAAGAATTGAAACCTCAATTATAAAGAAACCAACGGAAAAAAATCCCGGTATTTTCGTAAACAAGAGGGCCTACAGGGCCCTAGGTCGCTCACCTGAAGAAAATGTCAAGGGTCAAGGTGAAGCCATTTACAGAGGACCACTAATGTTGTCCACCAAATATTGGTAGAGGACCTCTAGATAATGCTATATACCAAATAT
>Ga0224511_10004637_pt1 | contig 10474 bp, 6 predicted proteins | sample SF_May12_sed_USG_2_FD_169988 | JGI IMG/M metagenome (GOLD analysis project Ga0224511, IMG submission 169988) | Sediment microbial communities from San Francisco Bay, California, United States - SF_May12_sed_USGS_8_1 | ecosystem: Environmental > Aquatic > Marine > Sediment | place: USA... | reverse complement strand
TATCCTTGATCTTATACTTAGTAAAATTAATGCATTTCAGCTTGTTTGAATACAATTTTGTGTATCTTTCATTGGCATACAGAACAAAAAGATATCGTAAGTATCAAAATATTCATTCACTATTTTTCACTTGAGGGCGATTTTCTCAGAGCCTGGCTCATCTTCACAACATGGCAAGCCATTCCTTTTAAAAGGAAATTTTATTAATGGTTGTTTCGTTGGTTGCCTTTGTCAAATTTGTTGTGTAGGGATGTTTCATAGTTTACTTTGGTGACAAAACTTTTCAATTTAAGAAATGCTATTTTTAAGCTTTCATGGTCACAGTATACCTTTATGAACTATATAGGATGGTGAGTTAACCTTTAATAGCTACAAAATAATAGATAAAGTGCTAATGTACTCCATGTAAACTGTAAACAAGACCATGCATCTTTTTATCAACATGGACAAACTTTATGATGGAGTACCCAGGTGGCTGGCTGGACTCATAACACCTATTGTGTATTCGTAGAATTACTTATTTTTGTTGCTATACTGACTTACTCTGTAGTTTTTATTGAGGGAGAAAACAACAATTCTAGTATTCAGTTGACAAACAACCACATGCTTTATATGAACAATAAGGAGTGGCACTCTTGTCTTGAAAAGAAACACCCCTTTTAATTTATGTAATGGTTTATCTGTAATATACTGACATACTAGGTAGTTTCTACTTAACAAATAAAACATGGCCTTGAGGGCAATATTATATGTTATTAAATAAGAGATTTGATATTGGCACTGTTATTTTTCTGAGGGCAGTCGTACATAACTATTATTTATTTAAAAGACATATCTTTAAAAGAATATTTCATTTGAATATGTTGTGTCAATATTTTTCAGCTAACAATTGCATGAATTGCCTACGCAAAACATCAGCTAATAAAATTGCAGGAAAGCAGGGCCAATAACACTTATTGGCCCCGGTCCAACAGTGATATTACTTATTGGACCACTTATTGAAATTGCCAGTCTATTATTGAGTAGGGCTGGTGGAATGTTATAGGGCATATAATTAAAAGTTATGTAATACTGTCAGATATAATACTTGCAGGGTGCAGCTGACAGACCAGCACATGCTGCATGTGATCAACATGGAGGGGGCCGGCTGGATCCTGTCGGAGCAGATCTCCGGCTTCTTCTGGGAGGACGACATCCTCACATCCATGGTAACAAGACATTCCCACTTCAGTAGAAAAAACTAAAATCCACCTATAAGGAACTCATCGGGACCATAAATATATGATCCTTATAACCGGAGTTCCTTATAAACGTATAGTGAACTAGTTCCTTGGTAAGTATAGGGGAATGAAAATCAGTTCTTTATAAATCGAAAGTTCCTTATAAACGGAAGTTCCTTATAAGCTGACTTCACTGTAGTTTCTTTGTGCCACATCTATCAGTGGTTATTTGGTGCCAGATAAATTGATTATCAACCTCTGAAATCAGAGATCAAAGGGAAACTGACCAACTTACAGACTAGAACAAATTGCTAATTAACGTATCGACAGAACTTGAAATGACGTCTTATGCCCGACAAAATGGCGAGAAACATCAAACATTTCAAGTGCGCGTAACCAGTGATACTCAAAAGATTCAGTCTTCTTATTGGCCCAAATGACGTTATACGTTATGGCGTAACACAATTCCCTCGATTTTGTCGGGCATCGGACGTCATCTCAACAGGTGTGTCGATACGTTAATTCCAAGGGTCAGAGGATTGCGTCCAACTTGGAGCAGAACATTGTCTCTCTCCTTGATGATTGATAGGCTAGACATAGGGTTGAGTTGAATGTGCAAAAGCAGTCAGTTGCTTGTGAGGTAAAAGATGCTAGTGTGGTGATTAGAGGTTATATCCCACTAGGTGCCAGGTTTTAAACCCGCTATTAGGTCTACGTCATCCAGTGGCAGTGCGCGCTGGTTGTTTACATGTTGCTAGGGCAGCTTGACAGTTTATCTTGTGCTGTTTTGTTGGATGTTTCCACCTTGTCTGACGCGGCAGGGCGCAGCAGACAACCTGAGAAACGTTACACTAGTATTGGTGAACGAGGGAGTGCAAGTGGACTTTCTGCCTTTTTATCACCTAATAAGGGATTAAGGGATAAAAAAATCAGTTAGATGCGCAAAGAGACACTGCTTGTTTAACTGCCAGTATATACAATCGTACATGACATCTGTGGCATAATACTAGTATAGCACTATGTCATTATGAAAAAAGATAATAATTAAGGTCTTTTTATGGTCATGAAACCTTGAAGTCCAAACATTATTTTCAACAATTATAAAATCTCTTCTGATCATATTTTGCAATTTTTCGTTATTAGTCAGTTTGTACAAACAACTTTACATTACATTAATAATAATAATTTGTAAATGTCATTATATTTCCCAGCTTCAGAAGAAGCGAGTTGCCATTGAGAAGCGAGTAGTCTGCAGTGATGAGTATGAAAATCTCTTCCAAGAATTCTCCAAGTAAGTTTCCTACACAGATTGCGGTGAGAGTCAAATTGAGTTCATATTTTTGGTATATACATGTATGTGGAAAAAAAAACTACATTTTAAAGATTGTTGAAGATTAAGAATTTGCAGAAGTTCCAATCTTCAGTCCCTTAGATAATAATTAGCTTGAAAAATATCTTGCAGATAATAAAAGATTATAAAAATATCAAGCATTGATCATTGTGGTTTTATAAGTTTTTGAAGATTACTCGTGTATTATACTTCTTGCCAGGAGAGATAACTCCAATATTACCATGTTTCCAGGTACAAGGTTGTCTCCCCTCAAAAGGAGTTCATTGGCAAACAGCACTTTCTCACCCTTTACAATCTCGAAAGGTATGTCGCCAATGCACTGTTCCCAAAATGTCAAGCTCCGCCCAATGCGGTAGATTTTATTTGATCTTGTAAAGGCTTGTGAAGGGGTCTTTCTTTATGTTTTCTAGGTCAGATTGTCACCTGACAATATAATCCTAATCAATAGGATTAAAATTGACCAAGTTCTGTTATAAATGATCATGATTGACAGTTGTAGATCTGTCCATTGACTTTCTTTCCAATGTTCAGTCATAATTGATAAGGAATTTATGAAAGTCAGTAAGAGATGTAGAATGCCTTGGTTAGTTGTATTTTGCAACTGTATCCTTTTTAATAAATTATTCATTTTTTCCTTGCACAAAATATGAGATGACTATTTTCCTAAAAACATGACAAATTATGGTTGCATGACTTTATAGGTTAGGTTATATCAGCAAAGTAAAAAAATTACCATAGACCCACAATCAAAGTTATTAACAATTAAAAATTGAGTACATGGCAATGTTTTTAAGATAAATCTTTTGCAAGTCAATATAAATTTTGTGCTCGGAACCATGATATGCTTGTCCAATATTCCCTCTGTAGTGCAACCTGCAAGAGTTTGAACCAGATACTGTAAAACCATTTACACTTGTTGGACATTTAATTTTGTGTGTTTCGTGGGTAATACAATCCACGTATTTAAGATCCCAACGAAATACTTATTCACTTTAGTACTATTGCATATAATTTGAAATCCATGTATTCAAGTGTCCACGAACATGTCCAATATCATCAAAACACGAAGTTTTGTGCCCACCAAATGAAATGATTTCACCGTACTTTATGTGTAAGACAGAACATGTCTATTTTTCTCAATCTAAGTGTCCAATGTTTCCTCTGTATAACAGCCTGCCGACCATCCTGCAAGTGTTCGAGTGCGAGGACGAAGCCTTGTGCACCACTGTGCAGGAACTGGTCATCAAGTTTGACCCCGACACACCGTTCTGGAAGGTAACGCTGGGCTCCACTTGACTGTTCTTGTGTGGTGCTTGAGCGGTCAATAATGATAATCTTGTGGGTAGACTAATGCTGCTTAAAATTTTACAAACTATTACAACTTGGTTCCTTTTCATTCATAGATAATTTATAACAAAGCAGTTATTTTTATCATTATATCCAGTGTTTCTTGAAAACACAACTGTATAAAAGATAATAAATAAATAATGTTAAAATTAATTGCCTTACGACAGAGTGATGACCCGGTTGGCAAGGAGACAGGTGAAGGTCAACAGCAGAACGGTAACCTTGACAACCAGAATCATGAAGAGGAACAACTCAGTCAGTGCCCAGGTGACCTTGAAGCCACAGAGGTCACCAATGACAACGGTGACACAGAGGTCACCAGGGAGAATGATGAGGCGACAGAGGTCACAGAAAGGTCACAGGTGAATGGAGAGGTCAGTGAGGTCAAGGTCACGGAGGAGGATGAAGGGCCAGAGATCTCTATGGAGGAGAAACAGACCATTCTGCAGGCTCTACAGTTCAAGAGGTCAGTGACTGAATGGATGTATGCATGTGACACTTGTTAGAACAAAAGCATAATTTAATCTGCAGTTTTTTAAGTGTCCTATTATTTGAAAAAGCTATGCAAATGTTGCACTTGTTTAGAATCCTAATCAATTGTAGAGAAATTACTTTAAGAACTTTACTTACATATGTAAGATATCACAAGGTTCTGTTTATATAATGTTACATTTTGTATCATTTCCAAGCAAGATTAGCTCAAATAGTAGGTAATTTAGGTATTAATGCAAAAATAAGTTAATCACCCCTTCAACTTATACATATCACTTGTGACATGATTTGGTCATTATGTTTTCTAGATGACAAAAGACAGTCCAAACCCCAACAGTCCAACATATGCAACTTGTGACCATAACCTATAACATAAGAGTTACATCTACGACAACGACTCCTGTGTTGTTTCAGGAAGCGTATCCTGCAGCAGCTGTTGAGTGTCTCCGACTCGCCAGACGACGTCGTCAATCAGCTCAATGACTGTGAGATGGAAATCCTCATGATCAAGGAAGAGCTTGCTCAGTGTACGTTGTCGTTTCACTTGAGAGCTCAGTCTAGGTTCTTGTTTTAATTTAGAGCTTAGTGTACATTCTCATTTTACTGAGTTCAGTGTATGTTCACATTTTACCTCAAAGTTCAGTGTACGTTCTCATTTTCCTTTGAAGTTTAGTGTACATTCTCGTTTTACTTTACAATTCAGTGTACGTTCTCATTTTACATTAAAGTTTAGTGTACGTTCTCGTTTTACTTTAGAATTCATTGTACATTGTCATTTTTAATTAAAATTTAGTATACGTTCTCGTTTTACTTAAGAGTTCAGTGTTTGTTCTCATTTTACTTCAGAGCTCAGTGTATGTTCTTGCTTTACTTCAATTAATTGAAATTTTCAGTTTGCCTATGAATAGATCATAAAGAATTCGAAGCTCTTGATAAAAGCAAGCTTTTTGGACATTTCTGGCCAAAACTGTTTTTATTTAACTTCATCTTATTCTCTTAGAGCCAACAACTTGTTGATTACAAAAACTACTCCTAAAGCTCTTAATAACTTGCAGTCCTTGCACACTGTTGGGTGAATATAGCATGTTAACTTTAAGGTGCATGTAGTAATAGTTTCTGTTCACTCTAGAAAAAGTCTCAAAATTTTCTAACAATTATAATAGAAACAAAATATTTTTGCAATATAAAAAACATGATTTGTGTATTTTCATGTTCTCAGATCGTCAAGGTGACAAGGCAGACGCAAGCTCAGCCCATACCGTGGCCCAGAATTCCTCAGCTAACACAGAAAACCAGAAACGCATCCAGGATATCATTGCTTCAACCACCAAGGTAGTTGGTTCAGTGCAAAATTATCCATTTCATTTGAATACATAATCAATCAATATCCTTAAGAATTTAAAAACATAACCTGTATAATTAATTGTTGCAATGTGTTGTCATTTTGTAGACTGTTGGTTGTAAATCTTGTCGTTGTCTATTGTTAATAATTTTACTGATGCCATGTTTTGTAAAAGCCTTGATTCAATGAAAAAATCTTATATTTTTAATTCATGTTTTGTGTTTTTTCAGCCCATCGCTACTGCTAACATCATGACCCAACCCAAAACCAGTCTTGAGACGAGCACTATTCAATCCAGTTACGTTCCCACTGTAAACCAGTCCATTCCCAGTGCAAGCATGAACCAGACTCCCAACACCATTCCTGCGGTAAGCCAGTCTATGCCTGGCCTCTTGCCAGGAATGCTGGGTAATATGAATTTCACCCAGCCTCCAAGACACTTCAACCAATTTCTGCTGGGCCAGCAAGGAACCAGTATGCCAAATATGAATGCTCTATTCTCAAGCATGAGCCTTAACTCGGCTCCCAACATGATGTCCCATCCTGCAATGATGCCACCCTTCAATCCCATGTTCTTTCAGCAACCATTTAACCCAGCAATGCCGCCACCATTTCCAAAACCTGATGGAAGCCTTCCTATGAATCCTTTTGGCCCAATGCCAAATATGGGGCGTGGCCAACCAATCAATCCTGGGAGTGTTGGCATCTTGCCAGGACTGATGCCATTGGTCCACAACATGTCACTAGGGCGTGGCAGAAGTGACCCTGGCAACCAGTAACCAATGAATGATGTGGGAATGTATGAACAAAGAGTGCACATAGCAACCAGTATCCAATGGTTGCAATGACATGATGATGTGCTTGATATGGTAGTGCTTCAAATGGTGCTAACTAGGAGATTTATATCAAACATTGATACGCAAATGTGATCTTAGATACAGGTGTTTTATTGTTGAAATTTGTCAAGTTTGTTTTATGTTGCCCTTTTTTCTTGTTACTAAATTCCCTCTTGTTCTCCTTTTTATGTTTACTCGATTTACTTTGAGAAAGTGTGCTATCCGTTTAATTGTTAACTTCACAATTATGTTTTTTCTTCTTACAAATGCCAGCTAGGCTTTATAATGCAATGAATTTATAAAAACTATTTGAGAAACATGTATTTGCACAATGCTCATCTACTTGTACAATGCTGTACTTGGGAGTTTGTTTATATATGGCACTTAACAATGTCTTTCATTTTAGTTACATGTATAAAGGATAGATCTAGTATTTTGTTCACATGTACATATTGATAGTAACCTATTCATGTGTTTTAGTTTTATTAGTTCTGTGACAGATGTTCTGTTTGATTCTGCAATTTTATGTTGGTTTTAATTGTTTGTTTTTAAAAAAGGTTTAACTTTTATAAGAAATAAAAGAAGAATAACTTCAGCCCTTGTATTTATTATCTAAGCTACATAAAAATACCAAAAATCTAAATCGTTAAACATTAGTACTCTGTATTGTGCTACAGTGTGTGTATATAAATGCCAGCAAACAAATTTAAAAAGTTAGGTGGGGGTATATCCAAGTCGCTGTGTTGGGTTGTCTATGTATCTTGTGTGATTAGAATGAAACTGCACTTGTGTCATCAACATGAAATTATGGTGAAAAAAACTAAAATTTCAGAAAGAAAATAACCAAATGATGCTTTTATAATAATGTATTTTTATTTTTTTTAATTACTATTAACAAAATACATGCAGCAGAATACTAGTAACAGTACAGCTCAAGGCATTGTAAGAATAGTTCAATGTTCAATGAAAACAAAGAAGCGCCCATGACAAGTTTATACAGCTAAGTTTCAGACAATTTCAAGTGTATTGATGTTTTTGCACATAGACACTTCTTAACAATGACAACAGTAGCAATCCATGTACAACATAAGCTTAACAAAAATGTGTTTTAGGTCACCACTTGAAAAAAAAAGTACATTAGGTAGGTTAAGGATTTATTTTTTTCTTATTTTTTACCATGAAAATATTTTTTCAGCTTAATATTAGAGAAAAAATCTGAAAGCCCTAAATCAACCTGTAGGGTCAGTGTTACACAAGTATTATATTTTAAGCCGAAACCAGCACTGGCTTCAAAGAAAGGGAGAGCACTCTCAAATCTTATTGTCTCCCTTTACAATCTACTCTCAATTCTAAATGTTTCCTTCAAATCTACACTTGTGGGCTATGTACAGGGAGAGCACTGCAGCTGAACCGAGACTTTCCTCTTGACAGCTCACACATTATCACAGACATTCACCAGTTATTTACCAATTGACATCATTTCTTCAAGTTCAAGCGAGCATGTCAAAGTCATCTCTCTGAAATCATAATTATATTAGCATGGTCATCGATAAACTTTATATGTAAACATGAAATGACTCGATCAATGGGAACATCTGAATATAAGAACTTCTTTTATATTGTAGACAGCATTGCTTTTTTCATGGATTTGTTATTAAAAATATTTTGCATACTGTAGTTTTAGTAAAATAATGCTTACAGAAATGCTTACTTTTGAAATACTGATAGAATAAAATAAAATGTTTGAAACTCATATTCATGGATTACCAACCATGAAAATCCAACAAAATTTTGGCAACAAACATTAGTTTAAGTAAGTACAAGAGTTTACCATATCGTTGTAGTCGAGGACGTGTTTCTTGATGGCTGAGGTGTCTGTCCATGTCACAAAGTCCTCCATCTGTCTGTAAGCCACCAAAATAGATTTTCTTTAAAAAAAAAAACTATATTGCAATGAAGCATTTTCAATAAAAAAAAATTTGCATCTAGCTAATTGACAAAATATCTTTTTTGCATTACAAGACAAAATGACTTACAAGTTAAAAAAAATCTTTTCCAGGAATACTTACTCATTTATTGCTAAACTATTTTTAAATTGACGTATCGGCAACTACTTGAATTGACATCTGATGGTCAAATAAATGTGGTAATGTATGTTACATCAACCATTGCATGTGCCTGAACCCATCGATACACAGAATATCGAGGGCTTGGTGCAAAACTATTGTAACTTGTTATATAAAATGAGGTAGTTACAATAGTTTTGCACCAAGCCCTCGCTATGAAGTCATCTGATTGGCACAAATGACGTTGTGCGTTATTATGATACATAATTTCCCATCATTTGTCGGACCAAACGTCATTTTAGATCATGATCTCTCATGCTTTTGTACCTGGTAACGAGGAAGGCAGGGTCGGTCACCGGTTCTGGCCCCACTCGAACATCTAGGTCACCAGGTCAAGGTCACATAACTTGTAGGTATATATCACTGTATTATTGTTTGTGATAAAACATTTAAAAATTATCTGTCACATGTTTGGGCAATAACACAGTCTGCAAATTAGTCTATAAGCCGGAAGCCCGAGTCGAGTAAACGGCCGGTCGGTCCATTAGAATTGTATACAAAATAGCCCGACAGGTCGATTTAAATTTTGGAGTAAAATTCTAAACAAAGGAACAAATTAACAAAAATACTCAGTGTGGAGTTATTTGTTCGTAAAAAACACAACCAAAATTAAAATTAGTGCAAGTCAACGCATTTCTATTAAGAATTGTATGAATTATGACCACAAGAAAATTTTTGGGCTCTTTAAATTTCAGTCGGGCTATAGAAAATTATATTTGAGTAGCCCGAAGGGCTATAGTCGAAAAATAATTAACGTGCAGACTGATAACAATTAGAAATGTGTGAAGGAGATGGGGTGTGTGATTTGTTTCAATAATAAATAATGTGAGCTTGGTCAGACTACAGGGTCAAGGATACGTCCCTGCTCGATGAAGGTGGTTGCAGCCTTCAGTGACTGGGCCATGTGGCTGCGAACCATTACCACTGGTAACCTCCGCCTGCAATAAACCAACAAAACAGAATTACAAAAAGATTTGAACATACAGATTGACATTTATAACTGCTTAAAAAATTGCCAGAATTTTGCAACTAGTACAACTCTATCAACTAATTCTAGTTAATGAAGAAATAAACAACATAACAAGAACTGGACCTAGTACATGCTACTTTCGAATGTTGAACACAAGTCTTCACTGACAAAAATCCTCAAGAAGTTTGTACAAGCGCACAAATATCCTCCTTAAACTATAAGGCAGGCAAATACTATCTAATGATATGTACAGAATAGTTAAAAAAACTTGAGAGGGTATTTGTTTACCTGTACAAATCTAATGAGCATTTCTTGTCTGAGAGGACGTATGTCTGGACCGTAACATCCAGCCTTTTACTTAATTTTTAAGTGATGACTAGTGAAACCTACCTGCAGAAGGATGAAGCATTGACATCATCAGCCAGCTGCAGACTCTTCTTGGTAGGGATCAGACCCATACTGTGCCTGGAATATACAACATTCATGGAAGTGCAAGTTCTCTCTAACTGGGATATAACTAAATCAGGAATCTCTACCTCACACAGCAGACATAGAGTCATATAAAACTGCCCTCACACATACCTTGCGACCTTACTGCGTCCTTACTGCGACCTTGCTACGACCCAGGACGCAGCACAGTCACCATGGACGCAGCAGGGACGCAGCGAGGAACCCAAGGACGCACAAGGTCGCAGACCGTCGGCGAATATTTTGAACATGCACAAAACAGTCGCAGAAACTCTGCATTCTTGCTGAGTCCTGGTTAGGTCGCCGTGGGATCGCAGTGGAG
>Ga0224511_10004635_pt1 | contig 10474 bp, 9 predicted proteins | sample SF_May12_sed_USG_2_FD_169988 | JGI IMG/M metagenome (GOLD analysis project Ga0224511, IMG submission 169988) | Sediment microbial communities from San Francisco Bay, California, United States - SF_May12_sed_USGS_8_1 | ecosystem: Environmental > Aquatic > Marine > Sediment | place: USA... | reverse complement strand
AGGTTTACTTAGTTACGATACATGTTTAAGAATTATTTATATAATTCTGAAACATTGTTCGAAATAACGAAAATACTAGTGTAATATTGTACCGAATTATTTACTGGAGAACATTCATTGTATAACTTCTACAAGAACAATGATTAAATTTATTACGAGACTTTACTTTCTTCTTTGCAAGCTTTTTCAGAAAATGTGGGAATCAAGTGTGCTTCAGAAAGTAACATAAGTATAAGTATGATAGTTGTTAATATTTAATGTTGTGTTTGCGACCTTCAATTTGACCATAGCTATATAGTAAAGCCATATTAACCAAAGGCATTTGATACATTTAATAGCCCATTAAGTTGCACAATGGTGTAGAATGTACGTAAAATGACCATATTTCGTCTACATTGTCCATTAAAGAAAATGGAATATTAATAAACAGTTACCGTGGTCGTCGTAAATCGTTGCACGGGGCGACTTCTAGATATATTCTTTTATTCCTCCAAAGTTTGAGAGTATAACATATATACAGGGTATATATAACATAAGGATTTGACAGTATAGGTACAGAATATGAGCTAGTGATACGAACATATATAGGGAACAAAGTGAATATAGGTGCAAAGTGAAGTGTATAAAATGTGGTAATGGACACATATCAAAATTACAAACACAAATATCACTTAAAATAGTAATACAAGAAATAAAATGTGTTTTCAATCATAGGGCGTGGCAGTTATAGGTATTAAGACATGTTGCTAGGTGCCTTTTGAAACGAAATGGAAAGACGTTTAAGCTGACAAGCGAGTATAGCATTTACTAGATTCTAGCGTGCGAGGTGTGAACTGGCGTCTGCGATGGCGGGGTAGCGCAGGCCTTCTCCTTCGCACTCTGTTGCTAAAGATATAAGCATCTCGCACTGTTTAGTCGCGCGCATGGCCGCCATAGATTAGAAGCCGGTCGGCCCTAAGACGTCGTAGACTTGGTCCCATATATTGCTCCTACGAGAGTCAGTACTAGTATGTGTTCTGCATGACTTGATGTTCTTCTATCAAATCGATTACAGTTCAATGCATACAGATGTGACACCAGCTTTCCCACAATTTTAATCAGTACATGTATTTCACACGGAAGCTTTAAGTCCTGTTCGTTTCGTTCAATGCACAGGATGCACGAGCATTGCCTTTCACTAATAATGTTCGGGACGAGCCATGGATAATCGGCTTTAAGGTATGTCACCATTCTGGACATTGACGACATGTTGATGATTCCGTTAAGCGTACTTTGTGACGATATAACAACGCAAGAATTGTCATGACGAGTGTGAATTAGATTGCCGTTAGCCGGATGCCGCTGTAAATCAAAATTACATTCAAACGATGGAAATCCGTCTAGAAAGACATCCAGTTACTAAACTTTTCTTTTTAACAGTCTGAGAGACAGAGAGTTAACAAACGAGTCCTATAGAATTACTTACGTAAATTGATAAAACAAGGATTTTGTCTGAATATTAATAGAAACAGAACTGTGATTGAGAAATGTGGTTGGGTTTTATTGTTTTTGAATCAAGAAAACGCCACTCATCAAAAAATGGCAACTGTATAATCGTGTTTGTGTCATAATGTGGATAAACACCCTGGGCCCGTATTCATAAAACAACTTAAGTCAAATTTGTATGTATCACTCAATACTATTGTCTCTTTCCAATGTTACCTACATTCTTATTGGCTAAGTCAATTTTTTTATCTTAATTTTTTTATGAATATGGGCCCAGATCTTAGAATTTAGACCATACTTTTGTACAGAAATACATTAATTCACAATTAATTCAACATTAAAATGTACTACTCGTTACATTTAGCACACTACAATGAAAATGATCCATTGCTTGATTATGGCTATAACGTATGATTTAAGCAGAAACGGATGATGAATGATATAGGCACAACATCGTTGAAATACACGTCATACTTTTTTCACTTGGAAACAAGAAATTGAAGGTAAACAAACACATGTTTTCTGATATGCATGTTTGCGTGATATCGATACAGTAAAAGCTGAATAAATTTCAAAAAGAAGCCTCAGTAACATTAATGGCTTTTAAAGTGTATGTTAGTCTATTTATTAATATAATTTTTCAATTTAATGATATATGTGCGTGCACAAACTCCGACGAACCAATAATTACTATTTATAAAAAGCGCGCTTATATTGCATGCAATAAAAAGGTGGCCTATTAGAGAAATACCCCGTTTATTTTTAACCAGTTGAACTTTGCTGCTTATGCTTGTTTTGTTTTTTAAAAGCAGTATCGTATGAGGCTGTTTTGATCGACTTGAGTGTTTATATAAATTGAAGCTCCTGTCAAAAGAGACGCGTATATGATTACAGCTTGTTTTGGCACGTCTCATTATAACAACACTTAAAACGTATTTAAGCATTACATTCGAAAATGGTAAGTCATAGGTTTAGAGATTCTCTGTTATGACACTATCAATACAAGATTTTAGATGTAAAATGGAGAAGAATTGCACAGCGTTACATTTATTGTATAAAATGATAAAATTTCATTAAACACTTGGCAAATCATTAACTTTGATGTGGGTAAGCAATCGATCATGATTTAGTTTTAAATACAGGTGTGCGCCTGATACGTTAGCTAGGAAATAATCACAGAGAGTGCGAAAACAAATGTTTGCAATCCCGATGACATGATCCAACATCCATTTGTGCGTTTGATAATTGCATCGGTAATGTCAACATCTCTTGTATACGTTAAATCTACACCTGTATTAAAAATTAGTTTGGAAGCACGGCCTCCATGCATTTCAAACGTAATATTTAATTTAATTGTTTGGTTGTTGGTGTCCATTAAACGCATTGCAAATTCAACGGGCGTTCTTATCTCGAGCAAAAAGCGCCCACTGTCTCGCGTAGTGTGCAGGTAGCCATCCCAAATCCCAGAACGTAGCTTTAGACGGTAGTTAGACGATGGATCGCGTTGAACGTCCATAGACGGAATGTAATTGTTGCCATACACACCAACAAACCTATCAAGATCTTGCCTTGATACCGAAAGTTCTGTCCATGTAGATGACGTTTTGTTTTCAACTCTCCATGGTTCTGGGAATGTGCAGACGTTTGATTGGTTGATCCATTGTTGCACTCCTAGAAGCTTGTTTGTCAGGAAATATGATGACGTAGACAATGCACGTGACTGCAAATCCTTAATCACACCGCCATTTGTGCTTCCAAATATACCTGCAGTACAATTTATATTAATAACTATATATAGCAGTTTGATGTATGTTTTATTTTGGTAAGTACATGCAGTATTTTCCGGACACATTACATGTATTACTTACACTGTCATTAAAGGTTTGCAAAAATATTGTTTTGAATCTTGGCTGCTTGACATCCTAAGTACTAAATGAGTGTGCCCTTATATCAGAAGTATGAATAAACTTGAATAAGTAATTAATTGTTATAAAAATGGTCTAAAATACTTGTATACTACAATTGTTTACCAATCTTTTGTTCAGGGAAGAATGCCATGTACGTGATATACGACCACAGTCCCCCAGTATGCCATAGTCTGTGGTATCCTAAAATATTTAAATAAATTTTACATCAGACAATACAAAATACAAAATCACAAATATGTGTACCTACACAATGATGTACTATGGAGCGAAATGTTAAGGCCGCCGAACAAACACAAGACACAAGCTTTACTAAGCTTTAATAAGTTAAATTAAAGTGTTTTGTTGTATTTTAAATCATCTGGATACTTGAGTAAAGTAAGTAAAGACAATGTCCTACCGTTATAGTACGAGTCAAACAGCGCCAAACCGTATCCAGTTTGAATGTCTGCCACAGGAAACGTGGGACGTTCTAATGTTCTATCGCGGAACATCTTGTCCTGTGGAATACTGACACCTGCAAGCAACGATGCATTAAAATAGAGTAGTGTGTTCAATACGACATAATTTATATTAGCTACTATTTGTTTCATCCAATAAGTATGACTTGTAGATTAATCTTGAGCTATGAGAATTGAGAACTAAATCACGAATGATAACTTGTATAACGGCTTTTAGTCTTTACTTTGTTCACATTTAAATGCCCTTTTAAATGCCCTTGTATGCAAACTATCTGTACATTAATATAACCTTAAATCAACTATAGTAAAGTTAGACACATAAGTACACGTGTTAGTCAAAACATATCAGAGATAGCTTGCGATATCAAAATTCTTCTGCAGTTTGTTATGGTGTTTAGCTACGGATTGAAAAGTGTTAGCGTATATATAACCACGATGGATACCAATAAAGGCCTGTTGTAGAAGGTTTGCGTCCAATAATTGTTGCCCGTCCTCTGTTTTGCCGCCGTCGATGAGGAATCGCATATACCGAGCCATGTCCTTGCCGCTGGATAGCAGGGCACCAGCAGGCTCCGCCGGATAGATACTGGTGCGTAAATACCCAAAAGTATGACATAAAAAGGCTGGGGACTAGACAGTCGAAAATTCCAAATGTATCTATCACGTGAAGTAAAGACTTTACGAATAGTACTTTTGACACTGTGTCACAATAGATAAATTTCTATATGACCACTCTTATCCATAGCAAGTAAGAAAAAGCCGCCTGTGTTAAGGTAAGACCTTTGTAATGGATTCACATATTTGCAGCTAAGAAGAGATTTTATAAACCTTTGTTTATTCAAATACGAATATGCCATTTTAAGATGATCCACCGCACAACTTTTCTCAGTTTTGCTGTTTTGATTTTATTAACAAGATTGCAAATTTTCTTATTTTTTTTTTCATATTTAAGGGAGGTAATAAGGTGCAAAATAACTTACCTTTAATTAAGTTTATGCAAATATAGGTAACTTGCATTTTAAAAAGATTTTTCTACGGTTGAAAAGTGAAAGCATAATATATATCACATTTTAATGAAAAAGATCTTGTTTATTTTTTTGATAAAAAAATACAAATGTGTATGCTTCATAGTCCATTACAAAGGTCTTACCTTAAAATCAAATAAGTGTCATTTGTTACATTTATTTAGATAAAAGTGTAGTCAATAAACACGGTGACACATAAAGCTACCTCAATGTACTTACCTATACAACGACGCCGTTGTGGTTTGGAAAGAACCGTTGTCGTAAATGTATGGGAACGCCAGTCCTTCCTTAAACACATCTGCTGGAACTTTCATAACTCTCGTAGAACTCATGCCAAGTGGCCTAAGAACACGTGCTGCTAACAGGTCTTCCCAAGTGTCGCCTCCCAACCGTTCAGCAACGTGGCCAAGTGTCATGTACATATAGTTATTGTACAGGAACGTTTCCCGGAAAGAAAACTGTTCAGGAACGAATTTCATTCTCCTGCAAAGAACCAATCAACAACAAACTATTTTTTTGAATATGATAAATAACGTTTGTATAGCTTTGTGAAATATTATATAAATATACGTATAGAATAATCTAAATCAAAAGTGTTTTCCTCTGATAAAATGTTGAGAAATAGTATCAATCATTATGCTATATAGTGCATACTCATCGAAGGATCTAAATTAGAGATTCATGATAAAATGTGCCATGATTATTAAAGGTGCAGTCACACTACAGCGTATGAATGAACGTATGAGTTGCGTATGAAATTTTCGGGGGAAAAACTGCTTATACGCACAACTTTTGAGTGTTGATGCCCGCGCTTTCGACGACGGTCTGTTACAAACGTATGAGTAGCGTATAACAGCGTTCGTGTAACGTATAACCGGGGTATGGGTAGCGTATGAGTAACATTTGCCGACGTTGTGAGCGTATAAAAACATAAGTCACCCTCAGTATAGCGTTTATCAACGTATGCGTAGCGTATGAGTAACGCATGGGAGCGTAAGCGTAACGTATGCATACCGTATGCGAGCTTATGATTAATGTATGGGCAGCGCCACCTTTCAACCGCAGACTGTGCCAGTACCTTCATTTCCAAAGTGCACTCCGAAGTGCTAATATGCCTGCAAAATTGTCTTCGGTCCTGGCAAAGGAAAGGGTAAAAAGAGCAAACCTGCTCTTCCACCCTATGATATAGCTGTTCCAGTGGGTAAGATTCATGAGACGCTTGCCAATGTACCTGCTGAAGGAAGTGTTCCCTCCTGGTCCCCATCACCTCCTACTCTTCGTGATCAACGCTCTCGTAATTCATCGCCTTTATTTGCAGTGTCTGATACTGCTTCTATATAGTCTCGTATGGAAAAGCAGAAAAAAGGGCAAAGAAAGCAACATGCATTCTTTACCTGGAAGAGGAGGATCAGATGCTGGATTTTCTTCGTGACAACCCCATTCTTTGGAATCTGAAGATGACATATTAAAGGCGAAACGACAAAAAAGATAAGATATGGAAAGATCATGCTCATCTGATGAACCAGGACACTGATGTGCTCAAGGGCTGGTTTCGGTCTCTACGTGACACCTTTACGCGCCTAGACAGAAGGAAGAGCGGCGACGGGGCTCCCCAGCTGACAGAAAGAGAGGTCTGGATCGTCTCCAAGTTTGCTTTCCTGAAGACTATCACTCGTCACCGTCCAGAGCCGAAACGAAGTGTAAGTACAAGTATCGAACCTACTGACAAGCACAAATTTGTATGCATATACTAATACAGTATCACATCATTGTTTTTCTACTGTTAGTAAATGTTCGTAACAGCGTGTTATGCGTGTTTGTTCTTGTGCGGGCCATTTCGTCATAGTGTCCTTTAAACTGATCCTGTTGTTTTTGTCTGCAATATAGTTCTTTGTCATCTCTTTCATTGATATTATGACTATTACCCAATGTTTTTATTGGCCTTTAAAGTTGGAGGCAACAATTCAAGGGCACACTGTAGATCTTCAGGCTGTTATGCAGAAAGACCTAGAAGAGTCTACCTCAGTCCAACCATCGTCTAAAAAGACTTTAAGTTAATGACATTCTCGATTCCTTGCAAAAGAGAGTTGCTGTGTCTGGCAGCATCCTTAAATACATTGTCAAGGTACAGCAACAATCCCTGACAGCGAGAACAGTCTTTGCCAACTATGTGAAGGACAGTCGTCTGACCATGTCTATGGCCAAATATAAGAAGGCAAAGTCAACAATCAATAGTTTGCTGTCTAAGTTGATGGACGATAGTGATGATGAAGATGACACCTGTGGTGCCGGTGCAGCCCTTCTTCCTCCTCAAGTCCCAGCAGCACAGCAAACCATACACAGTCAACCATCTATCCCATTGCAGCAAGGTTCGCCTCCGTTTGGATATGGGCAATGTCAGCAAGCAACGTTCAATAAACCACCTGTGTGGAATCGACAATCGCATTACTACGAACTCCAGTGTATGCAAGATCAGTAGTTGCAACACCAATAGCAACAGCTTGCCGCCACCCCAGTGTCTGATACATTAAGTATTGCAATGTGTTGAATGATCAAGCCATTCAGCAGTCTCCTAACATGTTAGGTTGAAGTGAAGTTCTTGTTGCTACTCCAGATCAGGTAGATGGAGTATAAAACTCGTCCCTAGAGCTGGTGCACCCGTTTGATGTAAATACCAGAAAATTACCATAAATAATCTTGTTCGCGTATTTGTGATTATTACCAGTGTTTTCAGTATGTGACAGTAAATCAAAATCAGTAAAGATATACCAGAAAGTATGGTATGTAAATACCAGGAAGTCACTATAAATAATCCTATTCGAGTGTTTGTTATTATTAGCAGAGCTTTTAGTATGTGTCAGTAATCAAAATTAGTGTACTGACTGTACGTTATGTTAATACCAGGAATTTATGAAAAACAACATATTTGATTGTTTGTGGTTATTACCATTGTTGTCTGTATGTGTAAGTTATCATGATTGTATCAATTATGTTAATAAAAGTTTTAAGTAAATATTAAACCTGATTGTTTGTATGTGCCCTTATATTTTGTACTTCCGAGTTAAGGAGGTGAGACATATTGAAATGCCCAAAGCAGCCCCCAAAACGTCCCTTTGTCATTTCAAAAACTAGAGATGATATTGAAATGGAATAAGCAAAATACTGTGAGGTTACCTCAAAAGTACCATTTTTTATTAATAAAACATAAAATTATTGTTAATTAACAATTATTTAGCCAAAACAATGGATTTCACGCAGGCCAGCAGAACTCAAAATCTAATAGGAGCATACCTTTCACACTTAGGCATATAAAACTACATGCACTAACAAAGGTAATCTTAGAATTTTATGAGTGAAACATCAATAGTTTTTCCAAAAATTAAAAGGGTAAAAAGTAGGACGTAATAAAAAGTTTGAACTCTGAACTGAAGGAACTATTAAAAGAGAGATCTCTTGGATTTCCTATCCCAGCTCCTCTGCCAAATGACTACAAGGATGCACCATACTTGTTCACAGTTCAGAGATATTGTAAATCTGTGCATCTGATGCTGAGCCTGTGCCACTAATATCTGCCCAAATAAACATGAAATCAGCGTCGACTAATGCCAGAACTACAATAGAGTGGAATCCCTTGTAGTTAAAGTACCATGAACCAGCCTTTGCATGACACTTGCATGCGATATGCTTCCCGTCTAGCGCTCCGCATACATATGGGAAATTCCACTTTTTATATTGAGAAATTTGACAGATATTTCACGCCATCCCTCTGGAGAAGAGGGACAGTTAACCACCTCAGGCAAATACACTTCGGTAATGGCTTGGCAGACCTCTCTAACAACGACTGACATAGTGTTAAGCGGGACCCTCTATCCATACTGCATATTTGCGTAAGTGCTTCCAGAGGCAAGATGACGCAGTCAATGCAAGCCTCAGGCCTTGCTCTAGAGAGGGCATGTAACTGGTATGTTGTTTGGTGATACTCGGACCAACCCTCTGTAGCAGCTCATCAAACAACTCAGGGGGGGGGGGCATACGCAAGAAGTTCTTGAATGCCTTCTGGTCCTCATTTCTAAGTTCAACCATGAGCTGGTCATACAAGCCCCAATCCATGGCCGTATCCAGATTTGGCGTCTACGTCTCCTCCATTGCTTTGCTTTCGATTTCTGTTTCTTTTAATAGAATGTAATGTCAAATTAATAAATTCCGAATGATGTTGTAGAAGAGCTTTTTCCATTTTCTTTCTGTCTGCAACTGACAGAAATGGAGAAAAATCGGACCTTCTATATAGTTTGAGCTCAAATGCCAACCGTTTATACCAACGTATGAGTAACGTACCTTCACCGTATGAGAAGCGTATGGGTAGCGTATTAGCTATACGCTCGCATACGCTGACATTTTTAACATGTCCAAAAATATTTTAGCCTCTGCGTATAACAACGTTCACCGACGTATACTAGCGTATGAGGAACGCACACGACGTATGCCTAGCGAACCCCTAACGTATGCCAGCGTATGATCATCCGCTGATGTCATACGCTATAGTGTGACTGCACTTTAACAATATGTTGAGCTTTCACCAAAAACAAATGTTGACATGGCATTTGACAACGTGAATATACAAATATAATTGTAATAGCATGCATGTGGAAACATTGTATTACGTATATACACCTACATATAAGTAATGAATTCTCACACTTTAGTAAATGGTATTACAAATAGTTTTGTGTATGGATTTATCTGTACCAGTCACGTTTAAATATGTTTAAAACAATTCGAATGAATGCAATGTCTTTTCTGTTCGTTTATCGTATTTAATGACGAAAATATCACTTTACATTGTTAAACCAGGTGTCATTTTTACAATTTTATCTAGTTTTTTTTATCAAAAACGTGTCACATTCTTTTAATGTAATACGTTTATAATAGGCTGAAGGTTGACACTAAGCCGTTTGAAGGCTTATGTTTAAACTTAGTTATTTTAAGTCGATTGCGAAACTTATATAAACCACTTTCGATTGCTTATTCTACATAGAATATATCTTATTTGTTTTAAACACGGTTTGAATAAGAGAGAAAGCAGATATATCATTATATACTGAGCGCTAAGCAAGGACGCATATGCTATTATGTTTAAAACGTCTTTGGCATGACGCGGTTTGAACTCACGACATCCCGCGATCGAGGACTCTGCTTCACCACTGCGGTTAAAGTCAATGCAAAAATCATTAACCACAAAGATTCAGTTTTATATTCTGGTATTGTAACTGTGTCTCTTTTTACGGTTAAGTCGTTACAGCAATAACTAAAGATGGTAAACCTAGCAATACAACACGAAAGGAACGAAATTCATTGGTTAAACGTTTACCGGGTTGCTACGTATTTACGTATTTGTATCAGCTCTCTTTTCTTTAAGCAATAAAATTAACTTTAGAATAGTAATCTCATGTATACAAACATTATTAAATGTACTACCTGTGTAATTTAAAATTACTTGCATACAAAGATTTATATGTGATGATATTCATTAATAATTGGTAATGTTATATATATATATTTGAAAATGAAAAAAACTAAA
>Ga0224511_10004634_pt1 | contig 10475 bp, 6 predicted proteins | sample SF_May12_sed_USG_2_FD_169988 | JGI IMG/M metagenome (GOLD analysis project Ga0224511, IMG submission 169988) | Sediment microbial communities from San Francisco Bay, California, United States - SF_May12_sed_USGS_8_1 | ecosystem: Environmental > Aquatic > Marine > Sediment | place: USA... | reverse complement strand
ACTTATGATGAAATGTACACACGTGTATTAATAATGGTGTTAACTACCCTTGACCAGTACTCTCAATATGTTATAGAGCTGATTAATATATTGATATGAAATACCAGTACTGTAATACATCATTGTGTTATATTGATTAATAAAGGCTTTGACCTGCTAAAGTGTATGCCATAATATAAGCGATTAAGTAGCGTTTAAATTGTTTATAGTTCACAACTATAACCATACCAACATCATCTCCTAAATCTTAATCTTTAATTTAGCTGACGTGTTCAGCTAGAAATTATATACATAAAACAACAAACAATATTAGGCCGGTAAACTTTTAACGTAGCTCAAATGCTCTTGGTGGAATGTTTAAACTTCCCTCTGGGCGATTATTCTCAATTGCTTACGACAAATAGCTATTAGTCCTGAATTATACGACTTTTTCGTATCTGAAACGTTTAAAACTCACGGGGATAGAAAACAGTACTTTGTGTTTTAAACTTCTCAATACTATTATTTATAAGAAGATAAAGTTATTTGTATGAAAATTAAAACAATTTGAACATTATTGTATTTGCAATTATACTTATGATTTTATGTTCTTCTTTGGAATTTGTTTTAATGTCACTTTAACCAAACAAAGAACAGATTAAAGATATAAAGATATTTGTCTACGTTTTTGTGTTTCCTTTATCCACATGAAACTAATTAGTACACCACACCTTGCTTCCTACAAAAACAGAGCTACCGTTTGAAAATGACGTTCTTAAACATGTTGACATGTTTTTTATTTAGTGTAATTTTTAGCCAAACACAGCAAAAGGTTTATGCAATGTAAAGATGTCTATCAAAACAGTTTATATACTATTTTCTAATTTCTTTTCATCTTTGAGAAGATAAAGTCACATTCTATGATATCGTTCTTAAAACGCTCTTTGCTCTCCTTTGTAACGGTGATCGATGTCAGAAAGAAACACAGCAAATTAATGTGAATTAATGACGCCATTTTTTATCTTTGTGGTCAGACCAGTACACGCGTTTTTAGTTGATATACGCAGTAATGGAAACATTCTGAGACATTTCCTTTTCTTTCACATTTAATTTAAATAACTACAATGCAGAATTCTGCCAATTTCGAACTCCTCCAATTACTGTCATATTTAGTTGTTCATGTAAAAATGAAAATGCTGATCACAAACAGAAAGCATGTTTTCCTTTAATTCGAACATTTTGATACGAAACGTTCAGTCTATTTTACATGTAACCATAAAAAGTGGGTTCCCATACACTTTGAATCTCTTTGTGCACGGTGGTATCATAAATGTATCAACAGCTCGTCCTAATGGCGTCTTTAAGAACATGATTTGTTAATCAATATTTTTGTTATTGTCACTCCACCCTATACCAATATAATCCAGCATCATCTAGTCCGAAATGTGTATGTAACACTCAATGCTATTGGCTCTTACAAATGTTACCTATGTTCTCTTTCGCTTATTCAAATTTTTATTACTTAAGTTTCTTCATGAATATGGCCCTAGATAATAACAATTAATCAAGCATCATCGAGTCCGAAAACAGCTCAGTAATATTTTAATATAGAGTATTGTTTTTCACTTTATATGAAGAACCCAGTCAAGCGATATTTATTTTTCGTAGGCCTGGAAAAGAGAGGTGAGGGATATTTGGGCGGGAGTGGGGCGGCATATCAACAAGCCAATTGACGCACAAGTAACCATTAACGGTTTCAAAGGTGTTCATGTTGTCTTCCATGTTAACTCACTGACTAACATGACAATGCATATCTTTTTGCTACACTGAAATCAAACAATTCGGAAAATATATTTCAAACTATGATTTTATTATAAAACGATGCAATTAAAATATTTAAGTGTAACTAACGACAATGTTGCAAAAGAGCACTTTACGACAACTACAAAATATATATCACAGACAAAAAAGCTAATTCAGTAAAATATAAACAATGGACGGCATGGTCGAAATCAAATATATAAAATATATAATACCCTACACATTCACGTATAAATATTCGTGTTTTAATCACGGTGTTGCTGCTTGCTGTTAAAACAATCTTATTATTACTTTTCATATTTGGTTAATGTTTTCACTCGCAATTATACGTCAAATGTTGCTAAAAAGACCCTGCTATTAAGAAAAGCATTTTGAAATATGTGTTCGTTCAGTAGTATTTGTCTTTGTAAACTAAGTTAAATGCAGATGGTTCCGTCTCGATCACGAAAGTGAAAGAAATCACATCACGGAAGGTGGCGGCTCCTTCCGAACGTTTACGAGTACATCTTCGGGAGGCTCTTCCTGCAGCCAGAGTTCTGTAATAAAACATGTACAAATGTAATAGTTTTCACAAAACGTATTTCTTTCAGTGTTTAACCCTTAAACTTGTAATACCCGGAACTCGTCCGGGGATGTATTATTTGGTAGCAAATCGATTATATGTATATAATATATTACTTTAAATGGGTCATTTTATTATGGTGACCTCAAACTTGACTCCGCCTACTTCATTTGCAACATCGTTTCTGGCATAAAGGACATATATTTAATAAACATCAACATCACTTTAAATGTAACAATCTAAAACGGATCATTATGTTTTTCTTGTTGTCAACGTGTGTAGGGCATAGCAGTCTATATTTTGATACCTTAATATGTCTTTTATCAATTAGCAATTCTTTTAATAAAAATGAAAGAGATGTTCAAAAGAAATGTTGTAAACAATGTGGACAAGTCAAGTTTATGGGCACCATGACAAAATGGCCCGTACAAAAACACACAGAACATCACAAAACACAGAGTATACAAAGACGCAAAAGACATAAAGAAACAACTTTTTTTGTGTTTTTCGTTTTTTTCTGAATTTTATTTTTAATTTTCAATTACTTAAAGGACTTCATCAGAAAATGTTGAATTACCGCCCCGGTACGGTCAATGAAAAACATTGGGGCTTTTAAACCAGTTTTCCGCTGCAGGAAACCTCACACTTTCTCAACATCTTCTGGAGAAGAAAAAGGAAAAAAAATGTCCATTCATTCTTTTCAACAAGGCCAATAGGGAATTAAACAAAACGACAAGAAAGTAAATAAATACAAAATTTAAATAAAGAATGGTTGAAAAAGAGAAAATCCCCAGTACAAAAAGTCTCCTGCCTGTGAAATTCATCACAGGTCCATGGCAGGGGGCACTTGTTGTCAAAAATAAATGGTAAAGTTAACATTTGAACCATAACATCATTCTCTTCCCTCCTTAAAAGGTTTCGAGAAGAAATTTCATTGTATAACCAAATAATAACAGTCATGCAACTCTTGACAAAAATATATATAAAAAGAATAAAACTAATACATGAACTTGTATTATATATGTTGATCTCTGATAAGCGTTAAAATGCCTTTCCCTGTTCAACAAATACATTCTAATTTTAAACCGAGTTGCCAAATCTAAAGAGGACTTATTTAGGTATCACAAAATAAGTTTTGATACACTAAATGCATTGGTAACAAGAATATATAGGTTTTCGAAAAATGTATTTTTGAGTGTGTTACACGACCAGGAATCAATACAGTCCCTTTAATTTGATGATATACTTAATTATCAGATATAAAACCAGTTACCCCTTTTCATCACTTTTTACTAAATGCATGATTTGAGGCGATGCATTGACCTTATTTATTCAAGTGATTTAAAACAGGTCGCACATGCTAAAACAATACATAACACATTTTAATTAGTAATATTAACATGCTAAACATACTTGTGATTTAGTATATTGAGTATAGACATTGTTAACACTAAAACATAATTATAAACCAGTGTCATTACACCAAAAAAGGGTTAGGTAGACAGGCAAAACATTTTTCATTAACTGTTATTTTACCGTACAAGCATTTGCCATTAGCCAATTATAAATATTAGAACACTGCGTCAAATACTAGCAACAAATATTCATGAGGACTATGACAACATATAAATGTAAACTTTAAACAAGTAGGTTAGGGCGTGAAAAATGATTTGTAATAAATTCACATATTTATGTGAATAAATCACAATAAAACAGGTTGTGAATAAAAATGAATACATCTTGCCGGGATATCGTTTGGTACGGCAAGCCTCGTTTCCGCCTATTATGCACTACGCCTTTGGGACGGATTTTCCGATCCACACTAGGAACACATTAAATACATGTATACTTATAGTTCTCTTAAAAAGTTCCATATCAGTTAACTCCACTAGTAGTGGATATAGAGCTGATAAATATTTGTATATGTACTACGTCCATTACTGTCATTCTAAATATATTGAGGTATATTTTCATGAGAACGTTATGAAGGGTATTTGCAAGGTATATAATAGATTGCGACGTTTACTCCCCTAATAACTTAATTTAAATCAATCGTGAATATTATTTAATGGTTAAAATTTGACATATTTCATTTAGTCATTTTTTTCCTTTTTTAGTGTTTGCATGAAATTAAAAAAATTGGCAATACAAGCTAAAAAGTTATAGTTAATTTTAAAGCTTAACAAAACATACCATTTGTGTCAACTTTGTCTAAAATATTATATTGTTTCTTATCTTTTGACAGCCTACGTGCACAGCTAGAAAGCGACGGCAGTCTGACGTCAATGACGTCACCAATAACTTTACCAGCACACAACGACAAAACTCACAGATGACTTCATCGTCGAATTGGGTAACGTCAAACTTGATGTTTTGAAGTGCTGTAAAACATGCATACATATAATAAAACAGGAGGTTATTTTATAATCAAAACATGAAGCCAACATAATGATTAAGTTTTGTGAGAACTTTTCTAATTCTTATTTATTTAAACCAGGAAACATGTTTATTGGAGCATGCATTGTTTTGGTCATACATGTAATTGTGTGTTCATGAACAACAGTACATTTTATCATTGTCTTCTATAAAGATATGACAGTTTTAGAATATCTTATCAACCAACAACACACATAACTGGTCCGTAACGCAAACCTGTGCTTTAAATTACAGGTCACGTGGTCACGCAAATGATGTCATCTGTGTGGATAAGGCCGAGTTCTGGATAATCCTCATCATGTTAGCGGACGTTGTTTACGGGTTTTTATTCGATTTTATTACATCAACCACTATATCACTATCTCATTAATATTTACGATAAGCAGTACGTTGTTAGATATATTCAGTTTGATTTTTAGCATTATTTTTTGCTAGACTCTGTAAACTAAAATAATATGTCTTAAAGTGTTTTGTTTTAAATTGTTTTTATTTTTCAGTCTGCTGCTGCTACTGCTGATCGCCATTTTCACCGCGTGTTGTCTGTTTTCCTACGCTATGCAAATGAGGCGGCGGAAAATGACGAAGATTATCGAAGTGGAATCGAAAACGTCCGAAACCCTGTCGTCTCCTCCCCGGATATGTTCGAGCGTATCCCGATTCAGCTTTCTTCCCCGTGTCGTCAGAATCCATTTTCCTGGCGAACGCTAAATTCGCGTGTAAAATCACTGAATTATAATCCACATACAATGTTAAACCGATGATATTTCAACGTGATTGCATGTATATTTTTAATTGATTATTATATAGTTAACTTTTCAATTGAACAGCTGTTTTCCCTATAATGAGACCATTTGTGACTAAAAGTGAAATGTATATTTGTAAGTTTTGAACACAGAGTTAGAAAATCGACCGGATGTGATTACAAAAAAGTGCGCGAAATCACAATATACTTGTCATGCTCTACAAAATAAACTAGGGACATGTTAGATATCTGTAATTTAATTCGAAAATATACGAATATGAAACTACCAGTTATGATCTAGTAATAGTTTTAACACCGTGTTATACACCAGGTCATGATGGTGTACGTACGAGTGGGAAATATATCAATTGAATGTTATATTAAGTTAAGATTACCTAATATTCGCAAATCATTTGAATGTTATATTATGTTAAGTTTACATAATAATCATAAGACGGAATCTGAACTTCCTTATTTGGGTTACATTTTTCTGTGATTTTGAACTTTTTTTCAATTATCATCCTTATTTATAAAGTCTGGCATTCATTTAATTTTCTTTGATGTAAGAAGAATGTATTGAAGCAAGACCTGCACTAATCCTTTATTATTCGTCTTAATAAGATGTTGTTCGTAGTAAATATACATTATCCTTAACGTTTACAATAAACATAACACATAGCTTTCTATTTGTTTTTCCAATATCCAAAATGTAAACATTGTATTTGTTTATTTCTGTTTATAAGAAAAGTATAGTGTTATTTTATGGCTCTGTTAAACCAATATGAAGTCACTGTTTAATAGATGGAAGGTCTTTTCGTCAGCGCAATGTTGATTGGCCATTAGAACAGAATGTCGCTGGTGAATTTTACGCCCGTAATTCTGCAGCTAAATAAAAGTGTAGTTCTTAATTTTTGGGTAAAGTTGACGTAATAATTAACTCAGAAATTGTAAATTTCATTTACATGCCATTGAAATGGGGCAAACGATGCGGCTTATAGAAAAAAGCCAATTGAGCGTTATTCTTTAAATAGAATAAGTGCTATTTAGCAATTAGCGCTCTGAAATATAAAAAACCCCGAATGTTTTATCTATAACAAAACTATTTCAGAAATGAATAGGTATGTAAATGGAATTTCAGTCTTATTTAGAGCAGAGTGATACAGTTTTTATTCTTCAAAAAATTTACCCGATCTAACGATTTAGATATTTCAAAAGAGATTAACTGTTATTTGATTTTAATATTACTTGTTAATCTTTTTAAGTTATGCTATAGTTATGCACATGCAATATCAATGCATTTAATTAATTATGTTTTTATTAAAACCAGGGTTATTCTGCAGAGAAGCGAAAACATATATTAAGAGTCAAGATTTCTTTTAATATACGTTTTTCGGCATGATGTTTTCTAAACGGTACACTTTATATTTGTGTAATCTAGACATTTTTTATTTAGTTTAACCAATATTTATTAAACAAGATAACATTGAATTATTAAAACATGATACACATTTCATAAAACAAATGATAACAGGATTTGACATTAACATAAGTGACAAATTTAATATAGAAAACATACTTAGAATTGAGAAGGTAGCTAAAAGCTTATACTATGTCTCGTTTCATTTTTTATTTACATGATCGTGTATGTATATAATAAATTGACCTGTTCGTTCAACGTTCATTTAAGAAAACTAGTTAAGACCATTTTAAGATAAAACATAATTATAGTAGTATGTGACCTGAAGCTCACAGACACATCTGTTGATCTCCCTTGAGTAGTAGAAAACGAAAGAGGATGTAAATATACTACTGAAATATCGAAAGTACGGGGAAGTTCGCGTGTCTTCAGTGAAGACCAGGATTTCGTCATCGAAAACAAACTTTTAAATACAAGAGGAGTTGTGATTCACAGTGTAGTGTACTACATAAGTAAAGAAACACATGGACAATACACTCGAAATAAATACAATCTTCTAATTGGAATATAACCGACCGATATAATACAAAGACTTAATGCATGGTTGTAAATGCTTTTAACCTGAATATCACTGAGTACTTCCTCAAACGGTCAAAAGCGAAAGAAGAAGCAATGTGTTTTATTTCGAAAGTACATGGATTATTATAGTTCATGATAATTGCGTATTTTTGCATATGCAGAAAAAGAACAATAGTGGTTGTGTTATTAAATCTTGAGTTCAGATACTTTAAATTAGAGTTTAAACCCTCTAACTTGGTTATGATTATATTATAGTGATGATAACATAGTAATATCTTAACTCATTTTAAGACTTACATTTATCATAGCATGGATAAGATTAAAGTTCACATGACACCTGATTACACCATAGGTTGTAAGATTATGGAGAAAGTGATGATTGTGAAATGAAGACATTTTGGGACATTTGTATATTCAGCGTAATACTGTACTCGTCGAAGGCCGGTTTCGTGGGACATTTGTGTATATTTAGAGGTACAGAATACGATGGCTGGTTACGTGCCAGTGTGGTTTCACAGCGTGATGTCCCTGCGGCTGATCGCGGCCCTGGAGGACCTCGGGGTAACGGAATTAATAATTGGTAGAAGGCGACATACGTTTCTTCAGGAGGAGTCTGCATATACATTGGCACATGAAATACGTGGTAGACCGTTTGTGTGTTATCACTTCGGGAGTATGACGGAAGGCACCACCACACCTGGAATGGGGTCTGATATAGATACACTGGGGTGTAATGATAGTGTGAACATCATGTCGGGTCGGCCAGATTGGAAACGTGGGAAAGAGAACCTGCTGATGGTGAAGCATGTTTCGTGTTCGCCACAACACTATCGCCTTCAGGAGATTAGAACTGACCTGCCGCTTCCTCTTACCGTTCCTATTGATGCGTTTTCTGTCCGGGATGCTGACGGCATAATATACAGGAGTAATCGAGCAGCGGGAACGGTTGTGAGACAATTAGCTGCAGTACTTAATAGGCCTTATTTAAATGCGGGGCCGTCACACAGCGTGTTAGAAATGTATGACTTTGTGTTCGCATACAGGTGTGGAACAGTGCCTGTAGAGTGCGAGTCCTGGTTCACCCGGCCGCGACACGGAATCTGGCCAACACAAGACATGTTACAAACCGCCCGAGAACTTGGATGTTTCCTCATTCCTGACGGCCACTGTAACAGTGAATACAGCTCACTGGAGTGGCGTGTATCCCCCAGTCTCATTGAGCGTCATCTCATGTTTAGCATGCATCTTATACATATGCAATGTTACGTTTCTCTAAAGCTGTTGAAGAAGGACAAAATCAACCCATATCTTAATGGAGACGGAAAACTGACTAGTTTTCATTGTAAAACTGCACTGTTTTATGCTAGGGAGCAGTTGTTATCTGAGATGTGGACAGCCGATCGTTTATTTGATTGTATATTATATTGTTTGAACTTAATACGCGACTGGACGATCAGTGGACATTTTCCACATTACATAATGGATGAAGTGAATCTGTTTGACGGAAAGCTCAACAGCGAACAGAGAGTCAGACTTCGCACCATTCTGGACATTATTATTGATACCCACCTCGCGCCTTTGGCGTTTGTTAAAACAGACGACCTCGGAGTGCGCCTTATGAACAATGTGTACACTGTGGGCATCCGGGACATAAAACCGCGTAGAGCCGTACATCAGGAGATCACTGGATTTCTCTTCGTATACAGCAATGTTCATCTTGTTACGCGCATACGCATCATTCTAGAGGAGAAAGCTGATAAAACGCCAGATGAGCTGTGTCTTTATTTACACACTTTGGTATCCGAAATTGCATTACTCCAGGTATACAGACACGGCAGTGAGCAAGCCCTGTGTAGACTAGACAGCGTGAACAGAGACAACATCATCAGGCACCTCCAGCAGCACCTTGCGTCAACTGCAGCATCTATTTGCCTTCAGCACGGCATGCATATAGGGAATAGAATCTGGGCATGGTACAGCGCGGCCATAGACACTGATGTCGCGTCAACACGCCTGAAACTGGCTTCCATGTTATACTGCAAGGGTGACCTGCAGATGGCAGCTGATGTGCTGGATGATGTTGACCGCAGATACGACAACACGGTACAAGCAATATGTGGATGTAATAGGGTGAATCCATTGGTCACAAGGCCTCGTACAGTATGCACCGAGCTGTTGAATGAAGGCGACACTGACGTTCTAAAGACAAACAGAGTCGCTTACTGTGTTCGTTTTCTTCGTCAGGAAGTGTTTTGTGCTCCGCCATTTCTACACTTTGAGATGGTCAGAGGAGTTGGAGAGGACATTCAGCATAGGCATCCCAATCAACGTGAGTGGATGAACTGGGCCGTTTTTGACTCTCGACCGTTCTTACACTTCCTACAGTACCTTACATTCTGCGGCCTGGGCCACAGACACAAGCAGCTACAAGCGCTACAGTCTCTTCGAGTCAGCATCAAAAACGGCATCGAGCAGAAACAGGTGTTCCATCCGGAGACAGCCACTAACCTCTATGCCCACTGTTTGGAGATGGAGGGCCGAACTAACGATGCGCTAGGTTTTTACCTAGCATCACAAGAGCTTTTGCCGAGAAACAATGCAGCCAACTTGCACATACGAAAACTTACAAACTTATTATAATAACCAGTATTGTTTATTTATGTCACGTCAAATGATAACGGTTAATATAACTCTAATCTGGTCAATAAGATCACAGTAATGTTACTGCAGTTTGTTGATTTTTAGCTCACCTGAGCACAAAGTGCTCATGGTGAGCTATTGTGATCGGTCTTTGTCCGTCGTCCGTCGTCGTGCGTCGTGCGTCGTCCGTCGTGCGTCGTCCGTCGTGCGTCGTCCGTAAACTTTTTTACTTAAACATCTTCTCCTCTGAAACCGCTCATTGGATTTTGACCAAACTTCACAGGAATGATCCCTGGGTG
>Ga0224511_10004633_pt1 | contig 10477 bp, 4 predicted proteins | sample SF_May12_sed_USG_2_FD_169988 | JGI IMG/M metagenome (GOLD analysis project Ga0224511, IMG submission 169988) | Sediment microbial communities from San Francisco Bay, California, United States - SF_May12_sed_USGS_8_1 | ecosystem: Environmental > Aquatic > Marine > Sediment | place: USA... | reverse complement strand
ATTTAGTTCACTTTGATTCTAACCGTGTATAACAGGTTATTAAAATTAATACAATTAACACATTGAAAAACACGCACGCTTTTATAGTGCATTGATTATTGTTTGTTTTTCTTTGTAAACTGTATCATTATTAAAGCTATAATAACAGTTCAACCAAACAATCAGAACAGAACTGTCGGAATATTAAAATTGCATAATGTACGTACACGTAGTTGTACAGATTTCGTGGAACATGCATTTAAAAACACATAATATCGAAATATCGTTATACTGACAAGGCATTGCATTTATAAACATGATACAGGTACATTCAGTACTGTACTGTAAATAACAAGTGGATTTTGCTGATTTACGAATAGCCTTTACCTAAATGCTAAATGTAAGTGTACATACTGTTTCCTGTGGAAAAACAAGGGTTCATGCTTAACATAATAACAATTACCGTTTTACTATTTCATGTGAACCTAAGAGAGAGAAAAAGAAAAGGAAATGAACATTTGTTTACATGTTAATGTATAATTCATCTCTATAACACTGTTTTAGCACAAAAATTGACACGATCAATGCAGTTTAATATTGAAATCATCGATAGCCGCCATTTTGTTTCCTCCGAGTTCCGCGGAGGTAAACCTCCGCGGAACTCGGAGTTTTTTATGACGCTCTTTTATGACGGTCTGTAAAATGTCCGTGGAGGAAAAATTTAGAAAACTCCGAGGAAAACGGACATTGGAAATACTGATACATTCTCAGCGCGGAATATTTTCCGCGGAGTTTTACGGAAAGTGGGGAATCCGCGTGGAGTGTACTGTATATATTCGACAATAGCTATATTAGGCAAAGGCTATATTAGGTGGGTGTTTCATATGGTAATAAGTTAAACCGGATTTGATCAGCATAACAGCTTGGTGTGGTCTGTTGTCAATCAGTTTGTTTTCACCTACATGTTATCGTTTTGCCAATAAGAATAACTGGAACATATTTGGATAACATTGATATTCGTGTAGTATGAACTTGTACATAATTAACTGTTTTAGTATTTCTATTAAATCGATATGGTATTACAATGAACATATACAAAGGTTTACTCCTTTTGTCGCCAGTTATTGATGTGATTAAAAAATTCACTAAGTTATTATGATGAAATAAAAATACAAATGCATTTATTTGAATATTGCATTTTAGAAAATACGTTCACCAGGATATTTAACTTGATTAAACATAATGTTGTTTGTGTAAAATCCTCTGTAATTATAAGTTCCTAAAATATGACTTAGGATTGGTATATTTACTACTATATTTATCTATATTGCGGATTTATATTAAATATCAACAACTAATCACAATCTATTATTTACAATTAAATAACATTGTTCCTGTGCTTATGTTGTAAAACAAATCTAAACTATTTGATCTTTCAAAGTATCATTTGTGTTTTCTCTATAAGTGTTGTCATTTAAATTAACCTTTAAACTAAGAAAAGGAAAATACCACTTTAAACATACTGCAAATTAAACATTGAAGGAAATTCAATTCATGCCAACACATCAAAGTTGTAGTTTCAGGCATTTGGGCATACGGAGTTATAGTCTACAAAGCCAAAAACGTTTTGATTATTAGTTCTATTAAATGATCTAGATTATTACTAGTTTTCTAAGTGGCGTGGTTTTTGTATAAATTTAGGCGTTTGGTGTAACATATATTTCTATAATTTAATAATGGTATGATTTAAAGAAAAGCATATGTGCCTTCTATATAACATTCTACATAATTTAAAGTTCCTTTAAAACAATATCGTTTCATGATTTAATCTGTTTCACTTATAGGACCGGCAACAATTGGATGTTATTCACATCGTCTACTTCTCCTGTTGAATTACATTTGTTGCTCTAGAATTATACAAGGTACTCGTTAGGTTTGTTTTTCTGATAATCCTAGAGCTTGCCGTTTTCCCCTGAAAGATTGGTTAATCGTTTTTCCTTTCGGTTAATTCGTTACTTTCATTATTGATTAGTTTTATGTTTTCTTTTTTAGCTCACCTGAGCACAAAGTGCTCATGGTGAGCTATTGTAACCGGCCTTTGTCCGTCGTCGTGCGTCGTCCGTCGTGCGTAAACTTTTTTACTTAAACATATTCTCCTCTGAAACCACTCATTGGATTTTGACCAAAGTTCACAGGAATGATCCCTGGGTGGTCCCCTATCAAAGTTGTTTTAGTTGGTTGGATAAGTAGATCACAGGGTCAAAAGATAGGTTTTCAAAATGCAATTTTCAAAAATCTTCTTGTCTGAAACTACAAGGCCCACAGCTTTCATAGTTGGTATATAGCATTATCTAGAGGTCCTCTAACAGAGATTGTTCAAATTATGCCCCTGGGGTCAAAATTGACCCCGCCCCCGGGGTCACAATTTTACATTGAATTATATAAGGGAAACTAAAAATGACTCCTTATCTTGAACCGATAATGGGAATTTGACCAAACTCAACAGGAATAGTCCCACCGTAATCCTCTACCAAAATTGTTTAAATGGTTTTGATTGGTTGCATAAGTAGGTCACGGGGTCAAAAACTTTTTAAAATGCAATTTTTAAAAATATTCTTGTCTGAAACTAAAGAGCTTCCATATTTGGTATATAGCATCATTAGTGGTACTCTGTGACCCTTGACCTTTTCCTCAGGTGACCGACCTAGGGCCCTTTGGGCCCTCTTGTTTATAACTGTGTATATGTTGCCTTTTAAATGTTCAACTCCATTGTTATAGTTTAATTTGAAAATTTAAATCGCCAAAGACTCCGATATTGTTTCTCTACGTTATTTTGCGCTGGTATAGTCTATAGTGGGTCAACTGACATTGAAAACCCTATTATGTTAACGCACTCGCTAAACAACCGGACTTGGAATCGGAATGGTAGATTGTTCGAGCTCCACCGGATTCGCCAATTTAACTTCGAAAATACGGACATTTTTGTCTCTCCGAAATAAGGGAATAACACACTTTGTGTTTAAAAAAACAGTGTTTTACTTACACTACACACAGTACTGGTCAATACATGTAAAATATATTTACTACTGCACTGTATGCTTATGTTTGGTTAAAATATTCACCATTTTTAACCGACACACAGAAATGTGTGTTTCCTATATTGCGCACGTAACAATCCACTGAGTAGCTGACAGTTGTTGTGTGGTCATATGATACACATATGACATTACCAACTTACGCACGGGTGTTCGTTTCATTGCTTCTTTGTTTCGTTCGTTCGTTCGTTTGTTCGTTTGTTCGTTCGTTCGTTCGTTCGTTCGTTCGTTCGTTCGTTCGTTCGTTCATTCATTCATTCATTCATTCATTCATTCATTCATTCATACATTCATTTTTTACATGAATTACACATATCCCCTTTACAAACAATGGTTCATTTTCCAATGCAAAATGCACAAAGTCATGAAAATTTTATTTTTGGTGCATGTAGGATGTATGTATTGGCATCGTTACCGTGACACCAGTTGGGTCCACAAACAACAACAGTTGTTCCTGATGTAAGCCATTTTGTCTCATGACAACAATTACATCATCGTAATATGGAATTTCCCTCAGAGACATTACGAATTGATAAATGAGAACCTTTTCCCCTGCTCACAATTCCTAACATGTAAACCCCTGACAATTTACTAATCTAAGGCAAATTAATTGCTTTCCTATGGATCTCAAAATTAGACAGTTTGCACTAATAAGAAAACATAGAACCACGAATATGGTTTCGTAAACTGATTAATGACCTCAAAAACTTTTATCGTTAGTGACATTCATATGACACATAAGTCAAATTGATGTATGGTCACCTAGAGTAATGACTTTGGAGTTCTTTTTACATGATGTAACTGCATTTATTTCATCGGATTATTATGTTTATTTAGAAAATTACAGTACAAATTTCGGATAATCGCTTCAAAATACATTTCATTATTGAAAAGGGGTCGGCGATGTTGTATATTATCGGTAAAACATTCATGCCACGGAATGTGCATTACATCAAACATAACTATTTGTTAATGTAATATGTAATGCAACCCAATTACAGGAATTATTTGAATGTTTCGATGACGTGTTAATGTAATTTTATTCCATCACTTAATTGCTATATGCAATGACTGCAAAAAACAACACATCTGTAAAACAATTCAAACCATTTTAATACACTTTTAAAATGTAAAAAAACAATCTGACGATACGCTTGAAAGACGTAAGATGCATAATTAATAATAAATTGAAAGAACAAATGTTGTACGCAATGTAGATATGTCAAGTTTAAGGGCAAGAAAAAAAACACAAAAATTGTGTTTTCTAAATGTCTGTTGCGTCATGGTGTTGTACGTGTTTTTGTGTCGTTATGTAGGTTAGTTTTTGTACGGGCCATTTTGTAATGGTGCCCTTAAACTTAACATATACCAAGAATTCTTTGGCAAAGTCGTTTTGAATTTGAATTGCGTGTTGTCGCCGAAGGAAACATGTGTTGTACATTTCGATGTTTTATCATGTGCAGTGCAGATAATTTTTTAATTCTTAAATCCCATGGGCGGAATAACAAGAGATTTAATCTGTGCAAACAGGTGTTTAATAGCCATAAATAAGATGTAATATCTTATTTATGATATGATATGGCATTGATATGCCCATAACGTTGGTTTAATTACATTTATAAGTTGCCAGATGACGTATTGACATTTAATATCAACGTATGTATACGCAAATAGCCGTAAGCCGAGTCTCTAATGTTCTAGTAAATTGCACAAAAAAACCTCTCAACTGAACATTTACAGTTTTTGTCACTTTATCTTAAACCTTAAAATCCAATCCAAAATTATTGCAAAACATTCGGGTGATCTTGTTTTCAGTCGTATTATTTTTTACGTCTTCTGGTTTGTGTCAATAGGACGAATGTGTGCACAACGTCAAATTGATGCCAATTCTTTACTGGCGGGATTTGTGGGCTGTGCTTTTGTTATTTCCGGAAGATTTCCCGGATGTCTCAACAACACGTTTGTTTCGATTTTGATATACTTAAAAAAATAATAATTAACTCATATGGGCCAAACAATAATTTACTATGATTATCCTTTTGATAATCATGTTTTTTTCATAAGAACTTTAATTGGGATGAATGTAAACTAAGACAAAAAACGTACACGGCTGGTTCTTTAGTACTTTAATGCCAATATAATTGGCATTATAACAGAGGCTTCCTGATAATGTACCTGTCATAACCAGTACGGCAAATGTCGTGTATGGGGCATTATCCCGCAATTTACAAACATATAGTGATAAGTGAGTATTTCCATATAGTGCAATTCACTATAATGATCTGTTAAGATCGGTCTGTTTATTTGTGTCTTTTTGACTTCAGTCTGTGGCTTGTTTTCGAATGGCCTTATCATACTGCAAATATTTCTTTAGATGTAAGAGTTTATCAACGCAGATGTGTTATTTATATATAATTATTTTTACATGCTTAGAACAATACCCACTAAGTTCCGGTATCAGTTTTGTAATTGGGTTGTGTCTCAAATATATCATAATTTGTAATTTATAAAAACAGCAATACAAAGTTCGTGCGATATGACACATTTCCAGATCACCATTCGTCGCATGCTTATGTATACGTTGTCGCGTTATTGCATTTTGTTTTAATGTTTTCTATGGTCAGGCCTCACTTGATTAATGAATTAAAAGTACTTTCCAAAATGGAATGAAATGTAAAATCCTTTCAATTATTTTAAACAACATTATGTTACAAAAGAAAATGATTATTGTTCGTTTGGTTCCATTTTGGAGTGTTTAAATCAAATCTTTATGTAAAGATGTGGAACTTCAATAAGGTCAACTGTACTTTATTCTACAAGTACTTGAACAAGTTAGATAGAAAAAATGGTACTTGACTGGGTAATAGTAGTTGTCACATGTCCTTTCTCACTTTATATTTCCCAAGCGGAACATTTAGACAATATAGTACATTGTCTTTTACAGCCTTTTATGAACAAGATGTCTTAGAAACAGAACACAATGCCTATTTTTGAATACTGATAAAGGTGGCTTTTAACTATTCTAAATAATACAAATTTGCGCCATATCATTTTAACTCCCATTCAGATTATTATGTTTTTAGCTCATGAAAATCAATGGAAAATTAATATAGAGCCTTACCATGCCAACCTCATATAATTAGATACATTTAAATCTTAATAGGCCCATTAGTGTTCAGAATCACCAAATTTAATATAAGAAACTAGTGTTCTATTAACAACAGTTTATAGTAACATAACTATTAATGGCCTACTTTTGTTTAAATTGTAAGTTGTTGTTAAGATAAAAATGAAATAAAAATATAAAATATGTTTTCACTAGCCCAGTCATAACATTTTTTATATTTTGGCGCGAAAGCAATCGGCGATATCGGAGACTAACGGAAATAATACGCGCATGCGCGTTACGCATAGATTTGAAATTTGAAAATGGTTATTACCCAGAATGCACCAAACGTTTAATAATAGGTATAATCCGAACGGTTACGGAAGCGTACGAGTCACACCGATTTCTTGCGGGCATGAGGCGCCAAAACGGCATGGTAAAACACGGCTTTTTATCCATTTGCATCCTTCATATTCGTCCACGGTTCGTTGTCAACTTTTATGCACAACTTTCTTTTAAACACGATTGGAATAATTTCTTATTGATGAACACTAGTGGGCCTTTAAACAGTGGCTAATGTGTTGTTTTTGTCGTTGTTTTTCGTATTTGTACAAGTCAGTTCTGTTTGGTTAAAAGAATCAGCATTTTCAACCGACACACAGAAATGCGCGTTTCTGATATTGCGCACGTAACAATCCACTGACGAATTTGTTCCCGTGATGAGAACGGAGGCGGCATCAAAGTGTCAGCAGTAGCTGGAAGTTGTTGTATGATTATATAATACACATATAACATTACCAAATTACGTACGGGCTATTGTTTCCTTATTTCTGTGTTACGTTCGTTCGTTCGTTCGTTCGTTCGTTCGTTCGTTCGTTCGTTCGTTCGTTCGTCCGTTCATTCATTCATTCATTCATGCATGCGTTTATTTTCATACATAGTATACACATGTCCCCTTTACAAAAAATGGTATATTTTTAATTGCAAAATGCACAAAGTCATGAAATTTTGATTTCTTGGTTCATGCAGGATATATGTATCGGCATCGTTACCGTGACACCAGTTGGGTCCACGAGACAACAAAGTTGTTCCTAATGTGAGCCATTTTGTCTCAAGACAGCAATTACATCATCGTAATATACAATTTCCCTCTGAGATATTACGAATTGACAAATGAGAACATTTTCCCGTGCTAACAATTCCTAACATGTAAACCCGTGACAATTCGCAGATCTAAGGCAAATTAATTGCTTTTTTGGAAATCCCAAAATTAGACAGTTTGCACTAATAAGGAAACAAAGGATCCCGAATATGGTTTCGTAAACTGATTAATGACTTCAATAAAATTTATCGTTAGTGGCATTCATATGACACATATGTCAAATTGATTGGTCACCTAGAGAAATGAACTTGGGGTTCTGTCTTGCATTTATTTCATCTGATTATTATGTTTATTTAGAAAACGAAAGTAGACTTTTCGGTGTTCGCTTCAAAGTCATATAATGAATTACATTATTGAAAAGGGGTTGTCGAGTTTGTGTAATAAAGGTAAAACATGCATGCCACGGAATATGCATTACATTAAACCTTACTATTTATTCAAGTTATGCGTAATGCAACCCAACTACAGGTATTATTTGAATGTTTCGATGACGTGTTAATGTAATTTTATGCCATCACTTAATTGCTAAATACAATGGCTGCAAACAATAACAACACATCTGTACGACAATTTAAACCATTTGAATACAACATTAAAATGCATATAAACAATCTGACGATACACTTAAAAGACGTAAATGCATTTACTAGATATTTAGTTACGTGGCACGCGTTACACGCAAAGTGTGGCAATTTAATCAAGTGTCCTTTTTACAATATATCACGTTTACAACCTATTCGAAGCACAAATAATATATAAATAGAGTGTATGACTTGCCAAGTATGTGTGTAATTGAGTTTGTTTAGTAATGAAAATACAATGTTTAACTTGACTATACATAATTGCCTGAATTGTAGTGTTGTTGCTATTGCCACATTCGATAACCATCAAATGACTTAAAGAAGCGCATGATATGTTTGTTAATATTCTCAAAGGACTTCATTACACCTTTTACGGTAGTAATATGAGGCAATTTAAAACGACATTTTAATGCTTGAGACGAAATGTTTCTCGACATTATTGCTAAGATTTTAATGTGAGGCACTCTCTGTCTGATTCAATATGTATCTAACGAAGATTGAATCCTGTTTCAAACTTAAAGCTGTTTACTAACCAGGCGAGGAAACGTCGTGATGTTATGGCAAAATGCGAGGTTTATGTTTTAATTACAAATAAAGTGTCTTGAAATTCAATTAGCATCTTTTTTATTGAGCGGAATGCACATGCCATGTGCAATATTGGTATTGTTGTACATGTTTATCATGAAGTATAGCTTTATTTGAACATGGTAAGCCATTCGTTTAGTTTGATAATATAACAATATTACAAGAACAATCATACAATCATTAGTTTGTTGTACATTAGTAAAACTTGAATGCACATGTAAGGATTCTTGGCGTTATCTAGAAGATCTAGATTTATAAACAATTAATAAAAAAACAAGTGCAATACTGCGATGTTATTATGCTATAGTATAGAAAAAGTCAAATACATTGATTGCATATAAACATGACCAATTAACAAAAATATAAAAGCTCTATGTGCAATATAAAGCATACATGGGTTCAATAAAATATTAACTGATCAGAGAATTATTAGCAGTTTATCTAGTTGAACAATATGCATTTTTAATGTTTTAATGATGAATTTGTGATGTTATTAAAATTAATCCAATCACTTGTTATTCTTAAAATTCAAAAAGAATCTTATTTTATCAAACTGAATGCTCATGTCACAAGAGTGATTGTAATTGTAACAGTTGTGAATGTTTATCATAAGGTACAGCTTTTTTTGATAAACTGGGAAGTGAAAAATGAATGTTCTTAAAAATCCTCAAATTGGCATTTTTGCACCAAGCATCATTAATTCATGAACATAGAGCTAACGGTATGAGCGCTTACATGCATAACAATAACCTTTTGATGTGTCTTGTAAATTGCATATAGAGGACAAATACAGTCGTATAATATGTTGAAATGATGCTGTTTATCTTTTGAAATAATATAGAGCCCAAACATACTCATAGACCTAACAATAATATGTTGCTGTTGTAGAGGACCTTAAACAGAATATACCATGCATGAACGTTATGTGCCTGGTGGTCTTGGGCATTCTGTTTTATTTTGTTTTTAAAAGCTCTTTTCCTGCCTTGTGATCTACTCATTTAACGAACGGGATCCGTTTGAACAACTTTGTCCACGTAAGCATCTTTTCTATAATAGTTGGTTAAGATCCAGTGGACAGTTTTAAAGCAGATGTTTTAGTGAACCTGTTTACCGAGGACGCACTGGGAAAATATTTTTATGTTTATAATTATATTACACAACATCTCAAATGTTCTATGAGGCTATATTGCCTCTTTTAAATAAAATAAACAGTTTTCGCCGTCAGGTTTTACACACATAAACTGTCTATAGTGCTGTTCACTCTCTAAATTTATATACACTTAGCATGTTTGTTGCGGTGTTTTGCTCTCTTTTCTCAATTTTAGAATGTGCGTTGCGTGAATCTGTTAAAATCTCGTACAAAACAGTACATACTTAACAGTCCACATTTCTTGGTAGCTAAAACATTTTAGTTTTGTAGGCTGGTCTTAAAGATGCATTATCTATATATTGCCTGGATTTAATTTCGTGCTACATGTATCTGGTAACCACAATAAATCAGTCAGTTGCGGAACCTGGATTTGACCTTGGGAGGGAGGCGTGGACTTTGCCAACATGGGGGGAGTCATTGAAAGTACTGAAGGTTAAAGTAAGTCATTTTTAAGCGTGCGTTGGCCGTATTTATATTAAATCATGCATACATTTCATGGCGAGCAAAGCGAGCGAAGAAAACATTGAGAAAAACTAGCGTGTTTTACATAAAACATCACAGGTCCATCGCCGTTAGGGGAGGGGGCGCACCCGGCACCCAGCCTGCACGAGAAAACAGCAGCCTCGGTTTTATTGAAGCCGTTCATCAGTAGTAATGAATAATGCCACACCACTGACGCCCCCTAGCGCATGAGCGGATCTCCATTCTCAAGTGTAAACAACATACATGTACACTCCATGATCCCTGAGGACCAGAAAAATATGACTACACAATTATGTTGTACATGTGTATTAATGCTAAAGTTAATGGCTTAACGAC
>Ga0224511_10004632_pt1 | contig 10477 bp, 6 predicted proteins | sample SF_May12_sed_USG_2_FD_169988 | JGI IMG/M metagenome (GOLD analysis project Ga0224511, IMG submission 169988) | Sediment microbial communities from San Francisco Bay, California, United States - SF_May12_sed_USGS_8_1 | ecosystem: Environmental > Aquatic > Marine > Sediment | place: USA... | reverse complement strand
CGCTAATGTTGTCTTCTCTAGGTCATGCATGTCATCGAGGTTGGCAATGAAATTAGGACCTTGCATACTCGGCTGAAAATTGGACATATAACAGAGACTATTTTCCTGCAGACTCTGTAGAAACAAAATAAAATACGCAAATAATACTCACAAAAAGAACATGTCATTGTCATTGAATGTCATTGCGATAGATTGGTTAATTTCCGAAACCTCGCGTATTATGATTAGTTTTCGAACCGTATTAGACAATTATTTTCGTGTAAGATAGCAGGTGATGTTAAACAAATTCCTCTGTTCCGCTAAAAATATTCATGATATGTTAAGCATTTATTATAGTTATAGTGACAGTTTTTCTATCACATTGAAATGTTGTACTCTTACGTACACATTTCTATTTTGTATAAACAATTTCTACAAACAATGGATAATATAATGTTGTACAAATACGTGTAAAGTTTTTAGACCAATAATACCATAACAAACAAATTTAAAAAGAACGCGGTTGGGTAGTCACCGAGTGTCTACTCATGATACTTTACGCATGCTATAGTAGCCGGACGATATTGAATTTGACACAATATCACTTTTGCGTTAGTAATATTAAGCAAAATAATTTGCCAAATGTAAGTATAATCATTAGATTGTGAAATAGATAATGGACATAAACATGTTAACCACAGTGGCGGGTACAGGATTTGACCTTATGGGTGGGGAGGGGGGGGGGAGAAAAACTTTGAAAGTGATGACGGTTTTAGTATAAGTCACTTTTTAGCATGTTAATATTACTATTAAAATTTGGTTGAATAATAATATGTACATTAAAGGAAGTGTTAAAAAAATGAGGAAATTTAGCCTTTGTGGCATAACAAATCATAGGTTCGCGGCCGTTAGAGGAGAGAACCGCTAATGTATCATGTTTCATCTTTCAAGTAAAATGTTCAACGTGCGTGCAAAAAGATATTAATTTGTTTCTTTTGTATTATGCAATTTGTCCTCACGAAAATCATCATCTCTATTATTGGGGCAAACTAACAAGGTTTGTGTCTGGTTACTTCACCTACCGATTGTGTCTTCTATAAATCATGTATTTATGCCAGCGCCGTAGTGGTTTATACCATTCGGACCTTGGCGGACAATCTTTGTGGAAGAGCACATAGAATATAGAAAAGAGAGGGGCACTGTCAATAATTATGTGGTTTGGTCAAACATGTTCAAGCTAGGTGACTAGAGTAGAAACGAAATTGTTTTCGAAATTCTTCTTTCAATATAGTTTTTGCAATGTTTATTGACGTTGAATTACAACGACGCTATTCATGTTTTTCAAACCAATGATTGTAACGACGAAGTTGTCAAATAAAACGAAACTAAAAATAACAAAAATCGGTCAATACTTCAAGTTCGTGAATGACATGCATTTCAAATTCAACTTCATACTGCCAAAAATCAGTACTGACTACATAAGGGAATATTTGTATGCATCTTTAATCAGTTAAAGTCAAATAATAACTTGTCTAAAATATTCACGTAAAAAGCATTTATTTGTTCAAGCCATTTGCAAACGCCGGTCAAGTTTGGGCATCCTTATCTCATTTAGTAGTTCGAAAGTCGTGGATTTTCTTTAGTAGTTTTTTAAAGAGGGAAATTAGGCTTTTGTTGTTTTGTGTGTGTGTGATGAATGGCATTGACAAAGCAAGATGAGATTGGTTTGGTTTCGGCGTTGCTCAAGGTTAGACCAATATAACATGTTTGTGTCACTGCTTGTGTAGTGATAATCATATTATTTTGAACATACCTTACGACTTATCTTTGAACTATTTCTGTTCTGTGTGTGAGGTGTGCCTGTCATGAGTGCCGTGTGCTTGATCAATATTCGACCTTGAGCCTACATATGTTCTGCATGCAGCCTCTTTTAGTTGTTTGTTTATGTGTTGACATTTCGTCTGATATAACTCAGACTGTGTGCGGTTTTGTTTGTAATAGTGTGTATGAAAGATGACTAATTGAGGTTCTTACTGATAGTGGTTCAAAGATTTTTGCATTTGCTGTGGTTTTGCGGGCGGTGTTATGAAGTGTGTAGATAAAAAGTTTATTTTGTTTGTGTATTCCGAGAACGAAACGCTTGTCAGGTTTAATTCTAGTGACCACCCTCGTCCGTAATTCTATATTGTGTAAGTCTTTCTCAAGACTTTGTGCAGATACGTGTGGTTTGATTGTAAAGTAAACTATTGTCTCATCTGCAAACTGTCGCACACGACACTTGATTCTGGTAGGTCGTATACAACGGCTAAAGATTGACATGGTCCTATGTCCTAGGACACCAAAACGCACAGGCGGTCTGTTAGAGACCATGTTTTATTTTACTAAGACACGTTATCTGGTGATGTATGTGTTATAGTTGGTAAACAAGCTTGTTGTGATCGACTTTATCAAACGCTTTACTGAAGTTCTTGACAATAACATCAGTTTGCTAATAATTTAAGATCTAAAGCCAATAAGTTGAGTATCACAGCTGTGGTTTAACCTGAATCCGTGTTTTTGAGGGCAAAATATGCTGTGAGTGTCAAATAAAAAATGCTTAATGATAATAATAAAAAATCACTACTTAAGAATATACTTAATAATCACCTTCTTTTATCTTAACAATACATGTCGTTTTCTAACACTGTTTGCTGTTAGATGCAGGTTAATCTCAGTATTATATAAAATTAACCATAATTAAACAACGAAACAAAATACATACAACTTGTTACTACGCAACTTGACGTGTCTGATGACAATTTAGCTTTACCCGAACAGACGTCGCTAGTGTGGTATTTTGATGCTCATAAGTAATGAATAGAAACGGAAATGTAACTTTGTAATGGTTGATTTCTTATTTTTATACATGTATGAATATGTGTTAACCACTAAGTAATCTAATCTACAGTGAAACTGAAACAGAAAGATATGACTGATGTGTCGTCTGTTTTCTATACAGTTAAAACATGTTGGAACATGTACACTTTATTTACATTTGCGCAGCTTTTGATGTTAATAATGTTACTGTTCCATACAAAGATATGTTTTAAAACACACCCTCGTTTTGAAAATGATATTAGACGTATCCCTGCATTGTAGAGTCCAAGTGATAAACGTAACGCAATTTTGTATCATCATTATGAATACTGAGTGATTCTACCGCTCTTGTTTTCGAGAAGGTCCCTCCTACTATTGTCTTAAAGAAAACGACTTTAGGTTATTGTTAAGAAGGATCTTGGGTAACATTACAATTGTCGTAATATACTTTCACAATTATTTTTCAGTTTCAAGATAAATGAAATCACCAGTCGCATTAGATGTGTTTCTGTAATTGTAATCGAGTATTGTCAAAACAAATAGTTTATAACATCATCAATATTTAACACAACAGATTTGTAGAAAATATTGCATTTTATAATTGACTTTAACGTTAAATGAATATTGAACGCGTATCACTAATGTTGTTTAAGATATTTCAGTTTGATAAGTTACATCTACTTGAAGCGTAGTAAAGTTAACTTAGTAGCCGGGTCGACTTTGAGCTCATCGGTCACAATGTGGTCTGCTAATACAGGGGTCAATGCACCGTTCCGCAAAATTTCAAAATCCGCCCAATGCGGTAGATTTGCTTGATCTTGGGAAGGGGTGTTTCTTTTTTGTTTTCTATGTCAGATTGTCACCTGACAATATAATCCTAATCAATTGGATTAAAATTGACCATGTACTGTTATAAATGATCATGATTGACAGTTGCGGAACAGTCCATCGCCGGCCCACTCATATACTGTGGTTAGTTATCTGGTAATAGAATAATTACGTTAAGGTAAGACCCTTGTAATTGATGCACATATTTGCAGCTAGGTAGAAATTTCAAAAGCTTAATTTTATTGAAACATATGCCATTTACAGACGATCCACCAAACCGCTTTTCACGTTTTTTTCCGTTTTTTTTTTGATTTTATAAACATGATTTAACAATTATATTCTAATCATATTAAATGGAGATAATAAGGTGTAAAATTATTTCCCTTTAATTTAATTTAAGCAAATAAAGGTAACTTGCATTTAAATAATAGTTGTCTATGGTTGAAAAGTAAAATCACAATATAAATCACATTTTAATGAGAAAAATCTTGTTTATTTTTTTTATAAAAGTTACAAATGTGTAACCCTCGAAATCCATTACAAAGGTCTTACCTTAAGTTGCCCTCTTTACCTATAGTTTAAGACAGCTGTCACTTTCTGACAAGAGTTGTACTATTTACAATGCCCTAAAATTAAAGTCGGTGAAACACTGGACTCAGAATTCGGTTAAGTTAAAGGGTTCGAGGGCGACCGAGAGTGTCAATATGTCTCCGTGATGATAGGTACAAGGCATTGGTTAATATGATTATATTACCCCTCACAACTTAATTGATGAAGTATATCTTTGCCTACGAAGTAAACCGGCTGGTATCAGTGATTACCGAAATGCAGGATTATTGCTGGTAATGTAACCTAATCAGTGTTGTTCTAAAACAACTAATTTCTAATCAGTTTTGTTTTACTGAGCGTTTAAAGATAAATGTAAGCATGTTTACTAACCAGTGTTGGTAACGCGTTACAACTTAAAGCGACTTATCTACTGTCTGGTTATGTTACACACCAACATGTTTTTTTTTTCAAAAACCTACGTGTCTATGTGGGCAACGTTTTTGGGGCATTAAAACATATGCTGTGTACCTTTGAATGAGATATATTAATTTAACCTTGACATGTATGTTGACCTGGGAAACGGGTTGCTGTACCTAAGAGTACTTATAGTTATACGCAAAGCAAACTGCGTAATTGATAATGCAGTGCACTTTTATCGGACACACTTTCTAATTTAAAAATTCAGTTTTGCGAACGTCATGTTTAAGAAATATTAATGCTTTATCTAAGAAACCGTTGATCATTATTTGGAAACTTCATCACGTAATGAGGCTATAACTTGAGTTACTTGAGATTTAATCACCCCTAATGAGAAATCGTGAATTTTGTTTTTGCTAATTTCGAGTTAAATAACGTTAGCTGCCAACTGTTCAACGAAACTCTTCACATGCGAAGTTAGAACGTGTGGTATTAAATCTAGATATGTTATGTTTTCCTTAATAAAGTGATATTTTAAGTGTTTTGTTTGCAAATTTGTCATTATTTTTTGTCTTTCAAAATAACTCTCCTGTATCTTCGTTTAAAGGAAATTGTCTGTAATATTCTGTAAAAAAAATACCAACAGTATGATACAATAATGTTTACATTGTTTGTCCTTCTATTTATTGCCTAACCTATCATTTTAAAATTGCAAAACTAGTATACGCAAAACTGTACTAAAAACATAAATATGCCCTTTAACGCTTTTAACGACCATTTTCAGTCATTTCTTTTATGTCGAAGACGACTCAATGTAAAAAATATAATAAGACGCTTGAGTATGATTTGAATGCGTTACCAGAATTCCGATTCATGTTTATAATGTTAAAATGCCACTTTAATTATCGACGACTACTGTGCACGCGGCCTAAAATAACAATGAACTTTAATATCTCCCAGTAGGATTTGTATTTCCCCGGTTATATAGTGATGAATGACATTATTAAAATGAACGATACAATAGATTGTTCGAGTTGAACATGCGTCATGTCAGAATACTGCTATTGATGATACCCTTTGTATCATTGTAAAATATATAGAACTGTGCATGCTATATTTAAATTGATTGAAACCATTTGGAATTAGATTATTGTTTATTGTTTAATTTTGCAACAATTGATAAACATAAGGGTTTTTTGACAAGAAATGTTCCAGTACATACATTCGCAAATGTAGAAAAAAAAAAGTTAATTTTGTGCACACGGCTTTGAATAATAATGAACGTAATATCTGACAATGGTCACGCACATAGTTTGTATGTATGGTTAAAATTGACATTTATCATAGAAACAGTACAATAGGGAATTTCGTATTAACATGGTATCGTGACAATATTTTGAAAATGAATAGCCTACTCCCAATCCTACAAGTATTTGCCATTTAAAAATTGATACATATCGTGACAGCCTAATTTGTTATGCAACTGTTATTATTGACATTAGTTGCAATAGAGATCCCTGGTTAATGTAATTTGCATAGTATTATATATTAAGATGTTTCATATTATTTTTACGATAGTAAATGAATATAAATAATAAAATAACATCTAGAGAAGAAATAAATGTAAATGGTATCAGGACAATTTGAAGATGATGAAATTAAATAATATTTTACCGTTCCTATACTAATTTATTTGCCATTAAATAAGTGCTGTATTTCTTATACATAAAGTTCAATTATTATTTTTGCAAATGACATCATATGTACTATAAGTGCAAAGGTAAAATCTCAGCGTATCGTAATAGACAGTTTAAAACTGTATATCATGACCATTTGTAACAGTTCATGGTCAATTTGAAACCCATAGATTAGGATTATGATTGTCAGGTGACAATCTGACTTAGTAAATACAAAAGAAAGCGTACTTCCCATGTATGATCAATCTTATCACTCGAATGAATGAAAAGTACAAAAATGTAAGGAGTAATTTGCACATCATCGCATTACAATCCTCGCTAATGTAGTCTTCTGCAGGGCATTCCTGCCATTTTGCGGGCAATTTGGATATATAGCAAAGAGCAAAGATCATTGTCTTGCAGGCATTGTTAAAGTCAAGCAAAATGCAATACGCAGATAATTCAAATAGAGACTCCAATGGCATGTGTCTAACAAAGTATAGTAAGTAATTCAAAAACAATTTTAGAAAGGACATTTATTATTTGTTTCAGAAAAGCTTAAGACGACAAATTTACGTTTAAGATAGTACGTGACGCGAATCAAATGTCCAATTTCGGCCTAATAAATTGATGTGTCTGGTAATATTTTTCAGGGTCTTTATTATCTATTGCACTGAAATAGATTTTTTGACATACACATTCATGTGTTAGAAGTACAGATGGAATGTTGCCCGAAAAGCTTACCAATATATATTGATGATTAAACCAAAACATATGCATATATACATAGGTTTCAGTGAAAACCATTTTCTGATTTACAAGTGCTGAAGATACCGGGCATCCGACATAAAAACATTAGTAAATTATTTTTTAAATGTAGCAACATACAATTTTTCAATAACATAAGTAATATTGAGATATTTTTGAATTGTCAATGATTGAATAAATGTCGAATAAATACTGGGTTAATGTTGTTTGTCTTGTTAAGTTGTTTTAAAAGAATAAACTTTTAAAGCTTGCGTATACATTGTTCTTTTCGGTATGATGTAATTTGCCTTCCGGAAACCTTCATATTCATTATAAAAGCGAACTAACAATCTCCGTGATTATGTTTTACGCCTAAAGAAAATGTCTTCCATAAAGCACGTTTGTCATCGCGGTAATGGCTTTAAAATAAGGACCTTGCTCTTTGGGCGAACACTTGGGTATATTATACATCTCAATGTCTGCATGAGCTTGCAAACACGATTTGACATATATTGCTGTCATCGTATGAACGGTTTTATTTCACCAATACCCCTACTTGTATATGGTAGTTAAATATGTCTAAATATTGAAGCTATTATTAGGTGCCTCGAACTATGCAGTGCGTAAAAACACTAAATAAGATAGCATTGCAAAAGGAAAAGCAACATGTCATGACAAATGGTGATGATGATAATGGTGATGATGATGGTGATGTTAATGATGATGACATATTTTTAACACGGTTTCGAATCGGAATTATAAGTACCCTAGAATAAAAACAGAACTTAATTTTACGTCTATGTTTAAATACGTGTTCTAACTATTTTATATACCCATTCAGGAATGCGTATTACTAATGTTGCAAAAGATGTTTCGAGTAAAACGCGAACTCATCTTTGTAGCTTGTAAGATGTATCCTTCTGTATTCTGCGCACAAAACAGAAATAAACATACACAAAGAAAGTATTTATTGTGATACAATCTGAAAGTGAATTAACTTTCAAAGTGGTTTTATGGCCCATACATACGATTACAACGTGCGTTGTCATAGGCACGCGTATATTAACAACATGAATGAAAGAAGTATACACATATACCCTGTAGTTTATTTGGTTAGTTGATTTAAACACATTTGTTTCAAAGTAACTAGCAGAACACACACATTACCAAACAATAATAAGTCCTTTAACTCTTATAACTGCATGCCTTTATCATTTCAAAATTGTTCAACCAGTCAACATTTCTTTACAATAGTATAAGAATCAACGATATGAATCTTATGTGTTATAGGAATACGTTTCCGATTAAATGTTACTTCAATGCTCAATAATTACTGTACACGCGGCTTTGAATAACAATTGCTTAATGACTTTAATATCTTCCAGAGGGATTCGTAAATCGCCCGTTTATATAATTATAAATGACAGTTATAAAATGAGCGGTGATATACGGTATTCTAGTAGAATGTATGTCCATGTCAATACGTTGTTATTGCTCTTGATAAATTAGGGAAAAATGAAATATACATATTGATATACAAACCTCAGGTTACAAATGATTAGAATCCCCTTAACCAATTTTGATTTGAGTTAAACATGCGACGCATACATGTACATAAAGGGAGATTACTGTGTACATGTTACGATAGTGTGATGAAATGTCAAACAGAAAAGAAAAATATCAGCGTGTCCGATATCGCACAAAGATGTTTTATATGGGGATAACTATTAATAACTTGTTCTATTTATATTTATTTCTTTTTTTTGTAAGTTTTAACACACAATAACATTAAAAATATTGCTTAAAATTACAGAACAAAGAAATAAATATCCGAATAAAAATGGAAGCATGTGTTTATGTTATGTGTGCGTTTATTACTAAACCTCATACATTGCATTTATGCGTTGTCCTAAGTTATGGAATAAATTGTGACCTTTGTTCTTAATAGAAAGATGAATGGACTTAAGTATGACATGAAACGTGTCAACATATTAGCTTGCTATGGTTTAAATCTTTACCGTTTTATAAATTATTCCGCAGATACACAATAAGTATAGCAGTATTCTGAAAAGTTTAACTATTTTAGTTATCTGCATCCATTCTCATAGTTATAACTCATAATTAAGATTTTCAAATTACATGTAAACTTATTTTGTTAGATACTATCAATATATCAAGGCTAAATAACAGTGTCTTTATTCTTCCCTACAACATTTTTCGTTGATTTAGGAGCCCAATGACAAGTATGGCATCCAGTCAAACGTTTTAGCATAAGTACCTCAGTTAAAGATATTTTAGGAAACATGCTAAAATGTCTCACTTCTCTTATTCATATGTATACCACTAATCTATTTTATAGAATCAGTTATTTCCATTTTCAATTTAAAGACATTCTAGCAAAGCACATATATCCAATTTATAACATTTCTATAAAGCATATTGCAGAATTTTTTCAAACGTTAAATAATATGCTCAAAGGAAATATAGCACTCTAATTTCGTAGGTGATCACACGATAAACACAAAAAAATGTTGTTTTTTTTCTAATTGTATGTTGCATCTTGGTGTTATACGTGTTTTGTATTGATCTGTGTCTTGGTTTTTGTACGGGCGTTTTTGACATGTTTCCCTTAAAATTGACATATCTACATTGTTTACAACATTCTTTCTTTGAACATCTCTTCAATATATATCAATCAAGTTCAGCTTACATTTAAGTAAACATGATACTGTAACATGTTTTTTTACGAAAAATGTTCCAGTAGAAAAGACTTTCTCAGAGATTTAATTTTTTAGTGCTTGATTAACAATGGATTTAGTTGTCGTACATAAGTCATGCACATTGACAATATGTATAAATAAAATTGACAATTATCAAATTGTACCAGTAGGGAATTTTATATCGGCCTAAAGGGCCGCGAAGCGGCCCTTATAAAGGCCGAGTTCCGGTATCCCGTGTACACGTGCACTGTAGCGGACTATTTTTGCCAAGGGATGCAGCTGAAACATTTTGGTCATTTTTACCGGGCACCGGCTTTCAAAAACGCCATTTCTGTTTCAATGTTTGGTACCCGGCTTTTTAGCGCATTGGCGGATTAATTTTTGAGGTGAAAATGGGTCTATCCAATCAGAATTAAGAAAAACAAAATAGATCGCATTTTTTTAATGATGTTATTTTTCCCAAAAGTAGTTCTAGATCTCCATATGATTTTAAAATTAAAAAAAAATCTTTAAATATCCAACTATCAAAATTCAGCAAAATGCCTTAGCTTGATAAATAATATGAGACTCTATGAAGTGTGAGGCGATTACTAAAGATGATGATGTTGATAGGGACCTTTTCCTAATATCGACTGTAGCAATTAAATGCACATAAGTTTAATATAAATGCAGGACTATATAGCTAAATAATAAATGTATCAAATA
>Ga0224511_10004631_pt1 | contig 10478 bp, 5 predicted proteins | sample SF_May12_sed_USG_2_FD_169988 | JGI IMG/M metagenome (GOLD analysis project Ga0224511, IMG submission 169988) | Sediment microbial communities from San Francisco Bay, California, United States - SF_May12_sed_USGS_8_1 | ecosystem: Environmental > Aquatic > Marine > Sediment | place: USA... | reverse complement strand
ATAGTGCTTTTATAATTAGTTTAAATTTATACTTTAAAGATGCTATGCCTGTATCTTTTAGGTCATAATTGTTTACATTTTAACCATATTTAATTAGTAAAACCTACTTCCGTTAATATAAAAAACTGCCAAATATAGTTATTCATGCAGGTAAAAATATGACAAAAATGAATTTGTTTATTTACGTTTCGACCCATTGCGTGGAAACAGTGAAATAGCTTGTAAACAATCGATACAGTTGACTCTGTGGTGCAGTGGTAACGCATCCGCTTTGAGTGCAAGAGGTCCCGGGTTCAATTTTTTTGTTTTGTTGTTGTGTTTTTACTTTTTTTGTCCATAAACACATTATTTGTCACACAATTTTGAAAATCCTTTTGCAATGTTAATTTATTTAGCATACTTAACATTTTTCAAGATTTGTGACTGATTATAAGGCTATAAAGATACAGACCTAGCATCTTTAAGTAAAAGCAACGCTTTAAAATTGTGCCACAGACACAGTGCCCGAGACATGACAATCTTTACTCTTATGTGGGGGACTGAAGCCTTTTGTTTAATTTAATACATGTGAAAGAAAAAATCAAATTATGAAGCAAAGAAATGCAACACAGTAGTTGTGGTCTATAATAATAATAAAAAAATAATAATAATAATAATAATAAAATAATAATAATAATAGTTTACGACATTTTAACTCATTAAGAGGATGGCCAAAATACTTTCACAATAGCATACCTGCTCCGAGAGATGCGGCGGTCGTTAAGAAGCAGGAGCAGTCTACGCAGAACGTAAATGACGACAAGTAGAGCCAGGAGAGGACAGACAATGGAGGCAATCAGTTTTGGTATGTGGATGTTACACTCAAAACGGTCCACGTGGTCAACGCAGTAGTGCATCGACGAACAAGGCTCCTCTGCACACTCATCAAAATCGATATGGCACCATTCACCAACGAAACCTACAAAGGTATAACAGAGATTTGTATTTACTTTCGAAAACATGTTGGCCTTTAACCTTAATGTCTACTAACAACTTTAAATGAATAAATGTGATTTCTCCGCGCGACGCAATGTCTCATCAATGTAACCATTTGTTATTAGAAGACTAGTATAGTCGCATGTGTTTAATAAGCTATTCATTAGGGTTGAAGTTATAGTCCTTGTCAACATTGTTTAAATATCTTTGACCACATCTGTTGAGTCACCAATATGAAATTTACGCGCGAAACCCCGTCTACATTTGTGCCAAGTACCAGTAATATATAATTTGTTAACCCCTTATGATGTTACTGACCAAATCCAGACGCAATGACGGACGCACACACGCACATACACCAAACCAAAATGAGTAGAGGTCATATCGAGCTGACCAAGCGGTCTAGACCCAATCAATTCGATGGTATATACAAAGAATGGTATTTACCCTATTTTATAAACAACTGTTTTAAAGAAACTCATCTTGGGATGGTCGAGTGCCACACCAAATCAGAAAGACAAAACTAAACAAACTGTGTAACTAACGTTTAAGGGGCATGAACATATATCAGTTGAACAAATAAATTCGATTACACGCGTTGCAAGGCTTTCCCTAGATCAACGAATAAATTATACGTTTGTAAACTAATGCCAACCGACAGAAGGCATACTAAATTACCATAATATAAGATTTTATGCACTTAAACGTCGGTTACAAGAATAATCATATAGGTTTTTGAACATTTCGTGTTGATCACACGACTATGGAGTCCTTTTTATGTCACTAGTTTACGTCTAAATGAACTTACCTGCATCACAGACACAAACGAAGCCGTCAAATGATTTCGATCGTTTAATGTCATCACACGCCCCGTCACCGAAAAGAAGGTGTGTGCAGTGACCATGGACGCAAGGATTCTCAAGAACAAATATCTCAAAGGTCACTCCAGGCGTGTAGCTGCCATCATCAGCCTGAGCGATAAAATCCAGCGTCATGTTGCCGCTGATGTCAGGCGAAAATTCAAATTCTACCTCATATGCTTCTACACTGCGGTAATTTCTTGATGTGTAGTTAGATAAAGGGATTGCTCCGATATCTATTTTTCGTAGTTTATATGTCGAATTAACTAATGGGACAAATCGTGGAAGGGCGGTGAAATACTGGTTTTCATCAACGTCAGCAAGAACAATAGTTCCAGTAAAAATGAAAGAAGACTGATTGGCGTTCAATCTTAACTGATGCTTCATTGATGGGCGCTTGTCTTCATAAAACGTATCATTTGCATCAAAGAAAAATCTTTCGGTTTTGTCCGGAACACTATTTACAGTTACGACAATTTTCCTCTGCACCGTATTAGGATCACTATATGACGGCAGTCCGCGTTCTTTTACTTCAACAGTTACACTGTCTGCCCCATTGAAGTCCTCCACTGGGACGCAGATCAATTTGCCTTTCAAAGTAAGGTTACATTGAATGTGTTCTGGAGATACAAGTAGCGCAAACTCGATGTAGTCGTTTTCTTCATCGATAGTTTCAATGTCTACTTCAAATAGCTCATCCTCGTCAAAAACAAGGGTCTCTGTAACTATCTTTGGAGCAGTATTCTGAAAGACCTTTTGCAAAAGCACAAGACTATAATGTCTCGGGTCTCTCGTCTCGTACAAAGTCTCCCTTCTTTTACTTGCATGTGTATTGTTACCACTAGCGAAACAAACCTAAACAAGGAGTTTTTTAAGATCATGAAAACAAATAAATACATGTATACCGAAGCCTATCAAATCCCGATATATAAAACACAATAATTAAGAAAACTGTAAAAAGCTTTCTAGCCTTTGAATTTTCAAAATGTATTTCTATGACATTTACGATAAAAAAAACTTGAGCAGATCTGAGTTTCATAGGGGTTTCAAACGTTTTTTCACAGTTTATTAATTGAGTAAACCTATATTTTTATTGAATTTTTACAACCAAAGTAAAAACATACCGTGTAAGTATAGTGTCTATCATGCACAACCGATGACGGATATTCGCTACATCCTTCGCTCACGTGGGTCCATTGTTGTGCATCTATAGACAACACAGATATAAAGCGATTTTTCTTACATTGAATACTTGACTATATACATGTAACTACATAATTACCACATATACGTTATTAAAATCAAAACATGCGTTTATACTAACCTATAGCCCAGTAGATGAGGGCTGGTTGTAGTATATCAGTTTTGTTGCAATTGTCTGGCAAGGTGATATTAACATTTACATCATAGAGGCGCGCGTAAGGGGAAGGCGTCAGAAAGAAGTTAACATCGCATATTCGGCTTATTCTGAAATAACAAAATGAATGATTTTAATGATAATGAAAGAGTTCACATATGCTCATAAAACATTTAAAAATAATCATATAAATGATAAGTGTCACATTTGCAATTTTGCATGTCGTCAAAGTACTTTTTAAACGTAACAGGTAACATTATTTCCGATTGTCCTAACTCTCCATCAACACCAACGAAAAAAACTCGTGTTATTCTATGGTTATTCGGTTAGTTGGGACGTTTTTAATTTTACTCTGTTTTCAAAATTGATAATTCATATTTCGGCGGCCACGAAACCTTCTTAAATATTTGCTTGGGCGCCTAGCCGTAATCAGAGCCAATAGCACAAACTCGTGTTAATAACTGACAAATGACCTACTTCATTCAAAGGTTAGTTATGTATGTTTATGGCCATCTGAACACACCGGCTATTAGCATGGACCCTGTGTGGAGTTCACATACCCTGCCAATGCAGGCCTCTTAGCAACAAATCATTTGAACCCTTATCGGGGTAAGTCTTGTACTACATTACGGTAAGACGAATATACATTAGTTAATCAAAATTTTCTTCTTGCTTTATACTGAATATTATTAAATCGCCTAGTCAATGCATATTAAAATTTTGAAAGAATAGCAAATATGTTATTCACCTCTTTCTAATAAGGCGTGTGGTACTGGTGTATGTGAAACGGATGTCGGAAATAAATGGTCTGTAATCGGTGGTTGCTGCACTGCCGTAACTATCCTCAATATCGTCTTGGCTTAATGTTCCAAGGGTCAGCCCTCCTTCATTTACTGAAAGCATACAGTTATTTTTATAACAGGGTTCACTGTACAAAAATACTGATTTTCCCCATATTGAAAACAATGTGTTTAATTCAAAAGCAAAAATATGTGTAAATATCTTTGTACGATGCGTTGACATCTAAATTTCAAATCTAAATCTTTATCAATGATAAGAAGCTACATGTATAACAATTTACTGATTGTCTTCAAACTGATGTCTGCGTTTTCAGGTGGAGCGTCAGCCTGCCAAGTGGACGATCCACTGGTTCGAAATGCAAAGACAGACTTTGAAGTTCCATCTCCAGCGATATTTACATCTGCATGACCTGCGAAGAAGACTTTTTTGAATTTACCTCTGACAATATGATGTATAACGATTTTTTTGCAATTGACTACAAACAGTTTTTACTTAGAAATGCATATAAAATTGTACTTCAATTACTAACAACTTGTCAAGAGCAACACTTAATAAAACATGTATGAATAAAACACCTGTAATCAATACTTAGAATAGAATTAACTAACGTTTGACGCAGATGGTTTTCTCGTTGATCTTGCTAATAAGATGTGAGTATCCGCGAGCGTGCAATGATTGGAACACACAGCGGCCAGGCTCCATGTTGAAGAAAGACTTCTCCTTCTCATCGGCTTCTGATATGTTTCTCATCTGTTCTGTCGTCATATTGGTCGTGTAACGATAATCAGCCATCGTTTTATTAATGTATTTACCATTGACATGTATTTTGCCATGTACAATAGCTGATGAGCCGGTGCTGTTTACTCCGACTTTAGATGTTGGAAACAGATCATCCTTTTCTGGAGTGGTCCCAATTTGCCACTCTAAAAATAATACCAGGCAACGAAGGTTCACATTGTGTTACCTTATAAAACATCATGTTGCAAATCATGTTTATCTTATTATGTATAAAATGGCAAATACTAAACGAAACAAATGGAGAAAAGATAAAATAACATAAAAAATAAACCCATACAATTACCATAAAATTCCGTGTTGGTTGTCCCACCATTCCACTGCATGCCAATGGCGGTTTGAGAACTCGCCCAGTACGGAGCATTTGGAGACGAAGGTGTACTGCCGTCAGTAAAAAGGACATCCGAATCAACATTGGATACGTCCGGCGGATACAAGTTTACACGGACGCTGCATGATCCTGTTGTGATAAGACCAGCAGTGTTTGAAACATAAACGTTTAGTTGATAGTCATTCATGTCGTCTAATGTGCCGTTGTCGAGCAAAACATGGTATTTTGTTCCTAAGCCAACACTTGTTTTGTTTAGAACGACAATTCCACTTTGAATGTGAACCACTTCAACTTTATGATCAACAATCTGGCTTTCGCTTTCTGTACAATTCCAATAAGCACCAATAGATGAGCTCGATCCCAAGTAATGTGTAGGTTGATCAATGCTGAAGTTAGGGTCTGTACATTTAACATAATAGCATACAGGAGATGTGGTATCAATCTGTATTCCATTTGAAAACGCATATGTTTCTTGACCAGCGAAATTAATAAGTTTAGCATTAATATAATATGCAGTGCTATTGCAGGGTTCTTCGCTTGTAATATTAGCACAATGCTTCTCCTGATTTTGACTTTGCATTGATAGTCCAGACTGTTGTATAGAAATAAGATTAAATCCCTCCGTAAGAAATGTTTCATTACAAGGTAGATCACAGAGTCCGAAGCACGGTCGAATACAAGGGAAACAGAATCTCTGAGATAATTCCATCGGTTTGATGTTACCAGGCTCCTTGATATTGTCGGATACTCCAAGCCACAACTCTTTTATAGCGCTCTCTCCGTCATAGAATCCAATGCCATGACGACACGGTTTGTCGATATCGTCGGGAATATCAATAGATTTGAGAAATGCATCAGAGTAAAATGGATTGTAGATATCGATTAGAGGCGGCATGTAGTCGTTTTCGTTCCATGTTAGAGTCACTAGATGTATTTCACCATAAAATTGAAAGCCCGATATCGATACAAGCTCATCCGCGTTCACAACGAGGGTTAAATCCAATGTTTGCTTAAGAAACTCTGTTCGTTGCTTTACAGTTATCGTGTATGAAGTTATCTCGTTTGGCGGAGTTGCCATTGTAAACCATCTTAAGATGGTTGTGTATTTGTTTGTTGCCCAAAAAATATGATGCCAATCTCGGTTTGAACTAATTTTATAGCCAAGAAAATGTATCCCAAAGCCATATTCATCACTTTTGAAATTTACGGATCTCTCATTAGTATCATTGTTCTCTTGGAATTGAATATTTGAATCTGTTTTAGGTGTAGGTACTGTTTCATTATCATCTAACGAGATATTACTCGTTTGGAGACCAGTGACGTTATTGAACGTGTTTATGTCAAACATGTTTTCTTCAGGTTTTTCTTCGATGCTATACGGGATAGCAATTTGGTCCGTTACTATCCCTACAGTTGTTATAGTCATCAACCCAATTGCAGCTGTAGTGGTGAATGTATAGTTACCCGAATGTAGAGTTAATATGTCTGACATTATCCCGCTTTTAGTTATGAGCGTCAAATCACTGTTGTAACCAATGCCCAAATATGCGCCGGTGGAGTTGACTACAAGAAAGTCGGAGCTAAAACTGTCTAAAACGTTATGCATGCTATTTGTTCCCATATTTGGAAAATGTCGATGTTGGCTTGGACATACATAATCGAAATCACTGGATGCTATTGATAGAAGACCCACTAGAGTGTCTGTAGAGCTTTGAAATGTGGTTTCCGTGTCCCAGTTAGATGTTATCTTAACTTTTCCTGGCAATGGAGAGGACTCATCAACTAATATACTGGAACTCTGAACTATTGTTTCAAGGTCTGCACCATTGTGTACGATGAGCACAACATAGTACGCTCTCATTGAAGACAATGTCAGCTCGTAAAATGAAGACATATTGTCGCTATATACTGTTCTCTTATCAATTATTAAACATAACTCATTGGAAACTGTTCCATTTATGCATTTCTTGCATTCAAACAACTTAACGGTAGTGTATCGTAAACCCGACTCTTCATCTACAAATCCTTCCCACCCAACATGCAATTCTGATGACTTTCGTGCGAATATAACGGTTGAATCTGCGATGCCGTTTATTGTGATATAACCAGTGGCAGGCGGTGTTGTATCAACGCCAATGGCTTGACTTACAGTTGCGACACACATTCCTGCTTCGTCTTCTGCTACCACAGTCACAAAGTATGACGAACCATGGGAAAGAATCAGGTGTTGAATTTTAATATACTCATTGAGTCCAACACTGCGTAGGGGCAAGACATCGTATATGCTTAAGTTCTGTGTGAGAGCCTGGCACTGAACTGTATCATTTGTCAAATTGTCAAAATGACTACTGATAGACACCTTATAATCAATTATTTGAATGTCAGCATTAAATCCACTCCAAGATATTTCCATCGAATCTGTCTCAGACTGAAATCGTTTTATGGAAATGAAGCCTCTGTTTATATCATCGTCATACCCAACCATCATGCCATTACTGTAGCCTTCAACAAAACTTCCTGCCTCACTATACGCCCTAACAGTGATGTAATATCGCATTTTCTCTGTCAGGTTAAGGTTTGTAAATGTAAATGAATTGTTTAAACCAACATTGACGAAGTAATGTACATTTGAGCGTGTCAAAACATAACGTCGGTCATTTCCAATCGCCACTTCATAACGCTTAATTTTCTGTGTTGGATCGTTCGAGTCCTCCCCAAAGTTTTCCCAGTTAGCAGATAGTTCTGATGTTTCAAACTGGTAATTAATATCTTTATCAAGCCCGTCCTTCACTAAACCAGGATAAGGAGGTTGTATTCTGATTGACACACCATCTGACTGAGATTTTCTAGCACGTCCTAGGAAATCTAATGTCTCTACAGTAACAATATACTTCTTGCCATTTTCAAGATGTACTTCGTCATTGTAAAAGTCTTTACCTGCCCCAGGGATGACAATATTTTCAAAAAGATGTTTTCCAGAAATATCCTGAACAGACCATCGAGCATCAGAAATAGGACACAAGTCCGAGTATAACCACGAACCCTGTATCAAGTTTGGAGTCGGTTGAAAATCTATATCAATTTCTCCAGCACCATCTTTTACATACAGAGAAGGGTTCTGGCTTACGGCAACAGATTCAGAAGTAATATCAGAAAGTAGGCCGGCGTTGTTATAAATTCTCATTGTGGCAAAGAATACTGCGTTTTGTGGTAGAAGTAGTTTGTCAACAAAAAATATATTTTCTGTAATGGCACGAACGCTCGTATAGGGCAAAAGATCCGTATTGTAAATCGATGTCCCAATGGCTAGTTGAAATCTGAAACGTTGGGTCAAATATTCATTAATACATGCAATTGTTTTGCCTGATCGACTGAAACATTATATACATGTATTACATACAATAGACCAGATACCTAAATCCTGCCTCTTCATAAAAGTTTTAAAACATTACATGTGCACAGTTAAATGCACGTGTTACTTGTAACAAATAAAGAATTTTAAGATATAATTTATCCAAAAAACAATGTTCTACATAAAAAATTATTAAATCACTTATTCTGAAAAACATGTGAACTTAAAACTTAAACAGTGTATTGTGTTATTATAGCGTGTTTATTTGGATGTTTAATTTTGTAAAACAATGAAAGGCTAACCTGCTGGTGTCTATGCCTGATTCTGTGTCATTGTATCCTTTAAGTCTAACTTCTACGTATCGCCTGGGCATCTGGCATTTTTGGTGAAAATCAGCAAATTCACCAGGTACTGTACTGGTTACTACGTCGAGTCCTTGGGCTGTAGGTGGTGTGCGGTCAACAAGAATATTCCTGCCATAGGTTTTAGAAAATCCAACTATATTTGTTACTATGATCGTCACTGACATGTAAGTGATGTTAGTATTCTCTTTAATTGTGTCATACATATCAAATGAAAATAAGTATTCTGACGCGTGAACAGTATGGGCAACAAATTGTTCTTGATTAATGCCCCCATTTGTTATGGACACTGTCATTGAAGCTAGACGACTCTCATTTTCAAAGAGGGAATCCCAACTACACGTAACCACTGGTTTTCGTATCGACACGAATTTGACACAATCTAGACCATTGATAAATGGAGTTGTGGTGTCTGTAACTATAGCGAAAGAGGACGAGACATTAATATTGCCAGCTTGGTCGGTGCTGTGTGCCGTTAGGAAAACTGACTGTCCTGGAACCAATTGTGCAACATTGGTGATTTCTGTCAACTCGCTAGTATATACAAGTTGATCAGTAAGGGAGGGTAGTGTTCCCAATCCCCATTCTGTTTCTGTTATGCCGTTTCTATCACTTACATTTCCTATTAAATTAAGAGAATCGGAACCCGCTTGATATATGACATTGCCTAGTGAGATTATTGTCGTGTCGTTTTCGGGTTTAATATTAAAGCTGACTTCTGGGGCCTTGCGATCTAATATTATTCCATCAGAACATGACACGATGTACTGCCCTGCACAGCCTGTTGCAGCTCTCACGGACACAAAATATTTAACATCTTCATAGAGTTCTAAGTGTATTTGGGCTTGTCCATGTGAGTTGTTATTCATTACTAATCCATATTCTGTATAAGTCATAACGTCTGTTCCGTACTCAGTTGTCCCTATTGCCCAATCATAACTAATAATGTTGCATGCCTCGCTTTCAAACCCATAGAAAGAAGCAGATACAGATGTATGGTCATTAGTAAAGCTAACGTCTTCATACAACTTATTTCCATCGAAAACAATACCAGGCACATTAGCTTTCTGCACAAAAATATGTTTTGATTCGCCTATTTCTGAAACAAGCCCGGCGCTGTTGATGGCCTTAACTGAAATCACAAACAAAGTAGTTAAGGCACTATCTGGCCTGTTTGAAAGCTCAAAGAAAATGTTATTTATGTAGGCCGTTGACTCAGTGCCAAATTCAGTAAACCGCAGGACGGATTCTCGTGAGTCGGTCGTTCCTATTGCAACAAAAAAACCGTCAACATTGCTTTCAGGTTCATGGGCCGACCAGCTAACGCGAATGCCATGTTGATCGTTGTGTAACACATTCCCATCCTCATCTAATTCTTCTTCATCTTTTGCTAGTCCGATGTGTACCTTTAGGAAAAACTTTGTAGTGTAAACATGTTTGCTACAAAGGCTACATGGGAAAACCTTCTGTTTTAAGTTTTAAAAAAAGTGTTGCGACGTCTGTTTTTTCTTAACTATCCTACTACTTTTATCCCTGTTATCTTAAAACTACATTTTGGGGAATTTACAGTACAATTGCAGGTGTATTTAGACGATAACATGTTTAATGTACATGTATACATATCATATTTCGAATTCTTACCTTA